>Ga0182739_1001898_pt1 | contig 20555 bp, 22 predicted proteins | sample eDN5th30CBELigBY_FD_128873 | JGI IMG/M metagenome (GOLD analysis project Ga0182739, IMG submission 128873) | Enriched backyard soil microbial communities from Emeryville, California, USA - eDNA 5th pass 30_C BE-Lig BY (version 2) (version 2) | ecosystem: Environmental > Terrestrial > Soil >...
GACCAGCGGATCGCCGTCGGTCTGCTTGAACTCGTCCTTGATCTCGCGCAGCGACATCTTCTGCTTGTTGAACCAGGTGTGGTATTGATAGAGGAAGTCGAGCGCCGCTATCAGCGCGAGCGCGGCCACCACGGCCGCCAGCAGCTTGAGCGCCAGCGCGTAGACCATCGGCAGCACCGCGGCGACGTCGATCGACACCATGCCGTCGAAGCGGTAGCGCTCCGGCCACAACATCCAGACCATCAGCCAGCCGATCAGCCCGATCTTGATCAGCCCCTTGGCGAAGTTGACCAGCGCCTGCTTCGAGAACAGCCGCTTTGCGCCGGCCAGCGGCGAAATCCGTTCGCCCTTCGGCTTGAGCGGATCGCTGGTGAGCAGCGGCTTGTGCTGCACGAGATTGCCCGCAAGCCCTGCCAAAGCCAGCAGCACGAAGGGAATGCCGAGCGCGGCCAGCGCGTTGAAACCCAGCGTTTCGGTCATGCGCATGAGCCCGCCGCTGTCGAGCGGGATGGCATGGGCATGGGTCATCAGGCCGGCGAGCGTCACGCGCAGGCTTGTCGCGGCGCTTTCACCGAAGGCGTAGAGGGCGAGCAGTCCGGCGCCGAGCATGAACCAGGTGTTGACCTCCTGGCTCTTTGCCACGTCGCCGCGCTTGAAGGCGTCGTCCAGTTTTTTCTGGGTCGGGTCTTCTGTTTTTTCCGACTGTTCTTGTTCTGCCATCCGCCTCCCCCGTTGTTCAGCGCGGCGTGACGAGTTCGCGCGCCACGCCTTCGAAATAACCGAGGAACGTCGCCATCATCGAAGCGATGACGAAGATGAGCACCACCAGCCCGGCCAGGATCGAGAGCGGCAGGCCGACGAAGAACACCTGCATCTGCGGCATCAGCCGCGACAGGATGCCGAGGCAGAAGTTGAACATCAGGCCGAAGACGAGGAACGGCGCCGCAAGCTGGATGCCGATCCTGAACGAGGACGAGACCACCCGGATCGCCAGCGCCGCCATGTCGCCCGTGAACGGCACCTCGCCGGGGCGGAACAGCGTGTAGCTCTCGCTCAGCGCCGTGATCAGCAGGTGGTGCATGTCGGTCGCGAACAGCAGCGTGACGCCCAGCAGAGTGAGAAAGGTGCCGAGCAGCGCGCCTTGCTGGTTCTGGCTCGGATCGAGCGCCATCACGAAGCCGAGCCCCATCTGCTGCGCGATCACGCTGCCCGCGACCTGCAGTGCGGAGATCGCCAGCCGCGCCGTCATGCCGAGCACCGCGCCGATGAGGATCTCCTGACCCAGCAGCGTGAGGACGGGCGCGAAGGAGCGCAGGTCGACATCGAACGCGGCGCGATGCAGCGGGAACATCACGAAGGTCAACGTCAGCGCCGTCACCAGACGGACGCGCACCGGTATCGACATCTCGCCGAGCGTCGGCAGCAGCATCACCATCATGCCGATGCGCGCGAACATCAAAAGGAAGGCTGCCGCGTATGACGGCAGGAAAGAAGCGTCGAGTTGCATCGGCGCGCCGCCGTCAGCCGGCGGTGATACGCGCGGCGATGCGCGCCATGTGCCCCTGCAGGGCATCGCCCATGAACGGCAGCGCGAGCAGCATGGCGAGGAAGATCGCAAGGATCTTCGGCACGAAAGCGAGCGTCATTTCCTGGATCTGCGTGAGCGCCTGCAGAAGCGAAATCGCAACCCCCACCGCAAGGCCGACCAGCATCAGCGGACTTGCGACCAGCACCAGGGTGACGATCGAATCACGCGCCACATCGATGACTTCCGGGCCAGTCATGGCTGCACTTTCGTTCCTGCGTCCCCGCAAACCAGCAGCTTAGATCGGCATCCGCATGATTTCTTCGTAGGACTGGATCACGCGGTCGCGCACCGAGACCAGTGTCTGGAGCGCGACTTCGGTCTCGGAGACCGCGGTGACGACATCGACGATGTTGGCTTTGCCTGCGGCCAGCGCCTGTGTCTGTGCTTCGGTTGCACGCCCGGCATCCGCCACGCCCCCGAGCGCGCTCTTGAGCACGCTGCCGAAGTCCGTGGCGCTATTGCCGACATCGGTGGCGCGCATGGCGCCGCCATCGGCCACGCCCGCAAGCGCGGTCTTGAGCACGGCGCCGAAATCCATGCCGCTGCTGCCGGCATCGGGCGCACGCATGACGCCGCCCGTGCGGTCGGTCATCTTGGCGAGGGCGGCATAGGCGTTGGCGGCGGTCAGCGGTGTTGCCATCGGCTATTCTCCTGTTCAATCAGGCGCGCAGGATGTCGAGCGTGCGTTGGATCATTCGGCGGGTGGCGCCGACGACATTGAGGTTGGCCTCGTAAGAGCGCTGGGCCTCGCGCATGTCGGTAATCTCGATCAGCGTATTGACGTTCGGATACCGCACGTAGCCGTTGGCATCGGCCGCGGGGTGGCCCGGCTCGTATTTGGACCGGAACTCGCTCTGATCGGGGCGCACGCGGCCGAGAGAGACCACGTTCGCCTCCAGCGAGCGGTCGACTTCCGAGCGGAAGGTGGGAATGCGCCGGCGATAGGGTTCGCCATTGGCCTGCTGGGCCGTCGATTCGGCATTGGCGACGTTTTCGGCAATGACGCGCATCCGGCCCGATTGTGCCCGCAGGCCGCTGGCCGCGATCGCGATCGACTTGAGGAAATCCATCCGTGTGCCTCCTGTTCTGCCTATCTGCGGGTAATGGCCATCTTGATCAGCCCCAGGCTGCGGCTGTAGAGCGTCGCCGCCGCCTGATAGTCCATGGCGTTCGATGCAACCTTGAGCATCTCGTCTTCGAGGTTGACCGCATTGCCGGCGGGCCGAACATTCGAACGAAGATCGCGGTCCTGCTTGAACTGGCCGGTCCCTGACCCGACGTATTCGCCCAGGTGTCCGGGGCTCGTCCGCGCCAGCGCAACATGAGTCGCAGCGGGCGTGCCGGCCGGGCGGAATTCCGGCTGCGCGAGATCGCGCGGCCGAAAGTTCGGCGTCTCGGCATTGGCGACATTTTCTGCGAGCAGACGCTGGCGTTCCTGGTGCCACTGCATCTTCGTTCGCAGCATCGAGAATACGGGCAGATCGGCAATCGGCATAGCGTCGCTCCGGTCCCTTGACGGATGCGGGAACCCGGCAAAGTCTTCCCACTGTATGGTTAACATCTGGTTAACGGCCTCACGTCAGGAGCGAAGCGTCCTGCCGTAACCGCAAAAAAGCTGCATTATCGCCCTCAGTTGGAGGGTGCAGTGTGCGGCGTTAACCACTTGTTAGGGTTAACGGCGGCAAAACTTGCCGACTGTCTTAACCTGCCGAGCGGGCCCATACTGATCCTCTGAACTCAAACAAAGGGAGCAAGCCTATGCTCGACAGTCTGTTCAATACCGAGCTGCCCTTGCTCGTGAAGCTCGCGGTAGCCTTCGCAATAGTTGTGGTGCTTCTCTTGGCTGTAATGTGGATTTTGAAGCGGCTGACCGGTGACCGCCTTGGTGGCGCCAGCACGTCGCGTGGGCGTCAGCCGCGGCTCGCGGTGATCGACGCCGCGTCGGTCGATGGCCGGCGCCGTCTGGTTCTGATCCGGCGCGACAATGTCGAACATCTGGTGATGATCGGCGGTCCGACGGACGTCGTCATCGAGCAGAACATCGTGCGCGCGGTGCCGGTCGCCTCCGGCCGCGAAGCGCCGCAACAGCGCCTGCCGGCCGAGGCCGCGCCGCCGCGTGTACCGGCCGCGGAGGCTCCGCGCGTTCCGGTAGAGACCCCGCGTGCCGCGCCCGAAGCGTCGCGCGTTCCGGTCGAGCCGGTGCGCGCACATTCCGACACGCTGCGCGCTCCTGCCGACATGCCGCCACCGCGCGCTCAGCGCCCGGCCGCGCCTGTGCCCGGCCCGCGCGCCGAACCGGTGATGCGACGGACGCCGGAGTTCGATCGGCCGCGGGCGGAGCCGGAAGGGCTTGCGGGCGTGCCTCCGATGCCGGAGCCGCGCGCGCCGCGCATCCCGCCGCCGCGGATCGAGCCCGAGATCGGCCCGCTCGAGATTCATCCCGCGCCGCCGACGGCCGAATCGAATCTCGCCAGCATGGCCAACAAGCTGGAAAGCGCACTGCGCCGACCCGGCGCACCGGCGCGCGACAACGCTCCTCCGATACCGCCACCGCTTTCGGACTCGGCACCGCCGACCGCACCGGAAGCGACCGGCAACGGCATGGCCGGACCGTCCATGGACCTGCCGCACGCGCCGCACGCCGCTGCCGAAAAGGCGGCGTCACCTGAGTCTCCCGCTACCGCGGAATCCAAGTCGGTGTTCGACAGCCTCGAAGAGGAAATGGCGAGCCTTCTCGGGCGCGGCGCTGACAAGCCCGAGAAGAAGTAATGCCGCCAAGACGCTCGTGTCTCTTCCTGCTGTCGGTGGCCATTGCGGCCGTAGCCAGTATGCCGGCGGCAGCGCAGGACCTGAGCGTCAGTTTCGGCCAGGGGACCGGCGCCACCGAGCGCGCGCTCCAGCTCGTCGCCCTGATCACGGTGCTTTCGCTGGCGCCGTCGATCCTGGTGATGGTGACGTCGTTCACCCGCATCGTCGTGGTGCTGTCGCTGCTGCGCACAGCGCTCGGCACCGCGATGGCGCCGCCCAATTCGGTGATCATATCGCTGGCGCTGTTTCTCACCCTGTTCATCATGGGCCCCGCCTTCCAGCGCGCCTATGAGCAGGGCCTGCAGCCATTTGTTGCCGGTGAGATCACTGCCCAGCAGTCATTCGACCGATCGACCGAGCCGTTCCGCGAATTCATGCTCAAGAACGTCCGCGAGAAAGATCTCGCGCTGTTCGTGGAACTGTCGCGTCAGCCGCTGCCGGAGAACCGGCAGGACGTTTCCCTGCGGGTGCTGACGCCGGCCTTCATCATCTCGGAACTCAAGCGCGCCTTCGAGATCGGCTTCCTTCTGTTCCTGCCCTTTCTCATCATCGACCTGGTCGTAGCCTCGGTGCTGATGTCGATGGGCATGATGATGCTGCCGCCGATCGTCGTATCGCTGCCGTTCAAGCTGATCTTCTTCGTGCTGGTGGACGGCTGGAACCTGGTGGCCGGCAGCCTCGTGCAGAGCTTCGGCAGCGGATAAAGCGTTTTCGAGCGAAGTGGATACCGGTTCGCGTCAAGAAAACGCGTCAATGCAAAAACAACTGACCGTCACCCGCGCTCCGGCGGAGCCGCCGTCGAGACCGCGCTGCCGCCGTCGGGATAGCGCTTGCGCAGATCGCGCAGGAACGCGGTGAGCGTATCCACCGCCGATGCGGTCTTGGCGATTTCCGCAAAGTCTTCGCTACGTCCGCTCAGGGGAGCGGCGACGACCGCGAACATCCGCTGCTCGGGACCTTCGGGAATCTTTTCGAGATACCGTTCGCGCAATCGCGCGAGCCCGAGCGCATCGTCGGCAAGCGCGTAGCCGACCGCTGCCCGCAGCATGTCGATCCGCTCGAACGGGTCGAGCGGGGCGGCCTGCTGCCAGCGCTCGCCGTAAAGGCGCTCGATCTCCTCGGCCGCCGCGCCCCAGTCGCGCGCCGCCCAGTGAATGTCGGCCCGCAGCCGGTCGACTTCCGTGCCCTCGATGTGCTCGACAAGCTGCAGCGCCAGACCGTGACGGCCGCCATCGGCAAGGGCGCGCGCTTCGAGCAGCAGCCGCTGGCGCCGGAGGTCGTTCGGCAGTTCGTTCATGCGCGTGGCGCGCAGCGTGGACAGTGCGCGGTCCGGCTTGCTGTCCATGAGGTAGATCACGGCGAGACGCGTTGCGATGCGCGCGCGCGCGACCCCGCGCAGCCGATGGTCGATCTGGTGCTGAAGCAGTTCGCTCGCCTTCGACAACAGGTCCATGCCGACCAGGCGTTCGGCGAGCCGGCGGATCATCTCGTCACCGCGCCGTCCCGGCGGGGTCAGCGAACTGAAGTCGTAGAACAGTCCCAGCGCCTCGACCGGCGAGAGCCCGCCGCCGAGGTCGCCGAGAAAAATACCATCGAAGGTCGCCGCCGCTTCGTCCTGCATCGTGCGCGTGAAGCGCGAGCGGGGATGCACCGCGAGCGCCGTTCGCATCAGGCCGAATGCTTCGCGGTAGCGCTCCTCGTCGACGTAGAGCCGGGCCAGCATGCCGAGCGCCTCGGCTTCGGTGTCGTCGCCGCGCCAGCCGGCGGTCAGAATTTCGAGATCGGTGATGGCGCTCTCGCGGCTCGCCTCCCCCAAAAGATGCCGGAGCGCGATCATGCGCAACCGCGCCTGCGCTGCCGCCGGCTCGTTGCGCGATTCGGACGCGTTGCGATAGGCCGCCACGGCGTCGCCGGGCCGCGCGAGACGTTCCGCCAGCCGCCCGCTCAGGAGTTCGATCTCCGGCCGCATAAGAGGCGGCACGCCAATCTCTCCGAGTTGCGTCAGACGCCGCGCCGCGCCGGCGAGATCGCCGACCTCGAGCGCGCAGCGCGCGGCCTCGCTGACCGCCAGCCGCTGCAGTTCGGGCGGCAAGCTGGCCGGATCGGCGGTCGCCTGCTGCAGGTCGGCATGCGCGTCGGCGAAACGGCCGGTCCGCGACATCGCCACACTGCGCCACAGTGCGCTTCCGTACTGGTTTCCCAGCCCCGGCGCGGACAGATCTTTATGGGCGGCCTCGGGGCGCCCGAGCATGATATTGGCCAGCCCGCGCAGCAGATGGCCGCGCGGGTTCGTATCGCCATTTCGTTCGCCCCCGAGCGCGAGGTCGAGCAGCCCTTTCGCCTCCCCGGCGCGGTCATTCGCGAGCAGGAACTGGGCGAGGTCGATGCGCGCGGCCGGGCGCCGCGACGCCGACGCCTCGCTGATCGCCACCGACAGGAGGTGCTGCTGCTGCGTGAAATCAGCCGCCCGGCTCGCCTCCCAACCGGCCCGGTCGAGCGGCGAACGCGATACGTTGATGAGGCTGGGCGCCGAGGGGCCGGTCGCTGGCGTGAGAGCCAGACCCGTTGGCCGTCGCACCAGAACCCGGTCAGGTTCCAATGTGGCGGTCACGTCGTCGGCAAGCGGCGCGATGACGACTCCGTGGATCGACCGCAGCGCTGCGAACTCGACAAACTCATACCTCCACGGCAGTCCGCGCGCGGGGCCAAGGCCGGTCGCGACCAGCAGAGCGCCCCCGCTTTCGGGATCGACGAGCCGATGCACGCGCTGCGGCTGATCGAACGGCACCACCGCCTCCGGCCCGCCCTGCGGCGAAGCGGTCCGCGCGACGGCAAGCGGCGCCGGCGGATCGAGACGCGCGTCGCCGATCGCAACGACCCAGCTCGCGCCGTCCGCCACGGCTGTCACCGTGCGGCGTCCGGCCAGCCGGATACGCACGGCCTGCCCTTCGCCGGACGCGACCGCAACGGCGTCACGGACCGGCGAACCCGGCGCGCCGGTCAGGCCGCCGAGGTCGATCGGCGTCGCGGTATCGAACACCAGCCACAAGGCATCGGCATGCGGAAAGATCGCGGCCGCAGTCGGGGCCGGGAAGGTGAATTGAAGGCGCACCACTTCGCCCTGCTGCACCAGACGTGCGCCGGAGGGGCCGCTTCCCTGCACCGCCGGGGCCTCTGCGGCCGGACGCGCAGGCGGCGCTTCGGACGCCGCGGCCTGACGCGATGCAGGTGCGGCGGGCGCTGCGGGCTTTGCGGGAGCAGGAGAAGCAGCGGGAGCGGGCGTCGCCGCAGCGCTTCGTTGGCCGGAGCGCGCCGGGGCGGCGTCCGGCGGCGCGGCGGCGGGGGCCTCGCCAGCCTCGCCCATCTGGCGGCCGGGCGGCCGCGGACGTGCCGGTGGCTCGGCTTCCAGCGGGCTCAGGTCGAGTGCGAAAGCGCCGTCTTCGCGGAAGGTGCGGATGTCCACCTTGGTGGCGAGTTCGAGCGTCACGCGTGTCCGCTCGCCATCGACCTCCGCATGCATGCCCGACACGGTTTCGATCGCCGCCGGCCGCGCCTGCGAGAAGTCGAGCGTCAGCGGCGCCGCGAACACCAGGTCCAGCCGCTCATTGCCATGGCTGGTCATGACCTCGACATTGGCGGGAACGGGAAACAGGAAGCGCGTGAAGGTCGGCATCGTCGCGACGCGGACCGTCACCGGCTTGGCGGCCGGCCGTTCCTGCGCGCGCTGTGCTTGCCGCAAACGCTCCTCGGCCTCGCGGGCGCGACGCGCGAGTTCGTCCACGACCTCCTGCGGCAGGCCGGGCGGCAGGCCGGTCCAGCTATCCGGCAACAGGTCGACGAACAGCCTTTCGGCCGCCGGCATCGTATTGACCTTGACGCGCCGCGACAGCGCCAGCCGCACGGCCCTGCCATCCGGGTCGCGGCGCGCGATGCTGACATAGCCCGCAAGCTGCTGCGGGATACGCTCGATCGCGACGTCCACCGGCTTGTCGAAACTGATGACGAGCACATTGCCGGCCTGCCGGACCTTGGCATCGATCTCGGGCGTGAACGAAAACACCAGACGGCCGTGACCGTTGTCCACGGAGCCGCTCACCTCGGCCTTCGCCGAACTGGCGGCAGCGATGCGCGGTCCCGCGGCCAGCAGCATGAGCGCGGCGCAAGCGGCAATCGCGAGAGTAAAGACGCGCGGTCGGTGCTGGCCGGCAGCCGGCTGCGGGATCCCTCTCCTCATCATACGCCCAGTCCTGGATGCACCGGAGAGAGTCGGACGTTCTGTCCGAACCTGTCTGCCCTGCCGGCCACTGCCTGAGCGTGCAGCCTAGGGGCCGCGCTTTAATGTCAGCTTAAAAAACCCCGATCCAGGAATGCGTGGCTTGTCGCCGCCGGATATTACCTCAGCTTCGCGGCCGGCCTTCGATCTTCGGCAGATGATCGGCAGACGCCGGGCGGACGATGCCATGGGCGCGGGCCGCGAGTTCGACCGTCAGGCGCTCGGCGGCCTCCGGGGACATCTGCGCCAGAATGTCGGACATCCGGCGCGGGTTCATCTGGCCCGCCACTTCGAGCAGCACCTTGAGATCGAGCCGGTCGAAGATGCGCGCGGCTTCCTTCGGCTTCATGTTCTCGTACATCGTGACGACGCCCTTGAAGCGCGCCGCCTCCGCCTCGTCCTTCTTCTGCTCGGCTGTCTTGATGTCGGCCTCGAGCTTCTTGAGTTCCTCGAGCCGCCTTTCCAGATGCTTCTCGGCAGCCTTCAGCAGCCCCTCGCGCATGTCGAGTTCGCGGTTTCGCTGGTCGAGTTCCTCCCGCCGCTTCTGCAGGCGTTCGAGAACGGCGCGTTCGCCGGCCGGAAGCTGCGGCCTGTCGTCGATCCGCACCGGTGTGCCCTCGGGAGGCCGCTCTGCCGTGCGGCCCGCCGGGGACGCGGCCGGCGCCGCTGTCGCCGATCCCACGGTGCCCGTCACGATCTCGGTATCCGCAGGCGCCGTCATCTGCGTCGGCGCACTGAGGCCACGCAGCGTATAGCCGCCCGCAGTCAGAATGCCCGTCACCTTGAGCACCAGCAGGCTCGAGGTCGCGATCAGGACAATCGGGATCAGTCGGATCGCCGGCATGGGATCAGGCCGCTGCCCCTCTCGCGCGCATCCGGGCGCGGGAGGCGAAAGCCTGGGCCGCCGCCGCGATGGCGCGCGCATCATGCGCGGAGGGACGCCACGCCGCATGCTCCGGCTCGGGCGCAGCCACGACCGGGACCGGGGACGGAACGACGATCGGTCTTGGCGCTGTCCGCGCTTCGGGCGCCCTGACCACAGGCGCCGGTTCCGGGACATGCGCAAAGCCGGCGATCTGCGCCACCTTGCTCATGACCTGCTCGCCGACGGTGATCTGCCGGTTGAGGTTAGTCGAGACCGCCTCGGCGGCCTTGAGCCGGCGGCCCAGCCCGTCGTCGGTTTCCTGCACCGTGACGTTGAGACCGCCGATGGCGCGCTCGGCAGCCGCCGTCGCGGCACCGAGTTCCGCGATGATGTCCTTCAACATCTGCCCGTCAGCCTTGAGTGACGTGAGCCGCTTGTTGAGCACGTAACAATAGCCGATGGTGATGATGAGCAGCAGCGCCACCACAGACTCGATAAGCAACGCAAAAGCCGGGCTCACGTGACCTCCATCCGCTTCGATGATTTGTCCGCCATCTCGAACATCGCAAAGCTGGTCTTGGGCGGGCGCAGCGGCTTTGCAACGCGCACCGCAACGCGATCTCCCACGCGGCCCATGCGACCCTCGGTCAAGGTCACGTCGCCGCACCGTACCGAGACCAGCGCATCCGGCTTGAGGTCCAGCGGCAGCGTGTCGCCGACCTTGAGCGAGATCACTTGCCGCAGCGGCAGATCGGCCTCGTACAGCACCGCGTCGACCTCGACATCGGCCTGGCCGATCTCTGTGGCGAGGTGGCCTTCCCAGATCGGGTCGCGGCCGAACTTCTCGCCCATGAACATCTGCAGCAGCACGTCGCGGATCGGCTCGATGGTCGCGTAAGGCAGCAGCAGTTCGATGTTGCCGCCGCGATCCTCCATGTCGATCCGCAAACGAACGAGGATCGCGGCATTGGCCGGCCGCGAGATCGCCGCGAAGCGCGGATTGGTCTCCAGCCGGTCGATGCCGAAGCTCACCGGAGAGAGCGGACGGAACGCCTGTTCGGCATCCGCCAGCACGATCTCGATCATGCGCTTGATGAGGCTGGTCTCGATCGTGGTGTAGGGGCGTCCCTCGATGCGGATCGCGCTCTGTCCGCGCCGGCCGCCGAGCAACACATCGATGATCGAATAGATCAGGCTGGAGTCGACGGTGAACAGGCCGAAATTGTCCCACTCCTCGGCCTTGAAGACCGCGAGGATCGCGGGCAGCGGAATCGAATTGAGATAGTCGCCGAAGCGGACCGAGGTGATGCGGTCGAGCGAGACCTCGACGTTGTCGGAGGTGAAGTTGCGCAGCGAGGTCGTCATCAGCCGGACCAGCCGGTCGAAGACGATCTCCAGCATCGGCAGGCGCTCATACGAGACCATCGCCGAGTCGATGATCGCGCGAATGCCGGAATTGTCGTTGAGCGTGAGATCGTTGATGTTGAAGCCGAGCAGGCTGTCGATCTCATCCTGGTTGAGGATGCGCTCGGCGCCGCCCTTGGCGCCCGGCATGAGACCGTCGCCCAAGGCCGCCCATTGGGCGGCCATTTCGTCCCCGCCCTCGCCGGCGCCGGCCTCGGGCAGGCCGTTGGTCTCGGCCTCGAGCGCCATGCCCCATTCGGCTGCCAGGGCTTCCTGGTCGATCTGATCCTGGCTCGGCATCCGTTGGTCTCGCTACTGGACGATCATTTCCTTGAACAGCACGGCATTGACGCGGCTCGGCGCTATCGCCGCATTGACGCGCCGCGTCAGTTCTTCCTTGAGCCGGTACATGCCGGCGGAGCCATCAAGGTCGGAGGGGCGCAGTTCGCGCAGGAACACCTGGAAGGTATCCATCACGCGGGGCAGAACCGGCTGGATCTGCGCGACCAGCGCAGGATCGGCGAGTTCGAGCACCAGCTTGACCTTGAGATACTGCGTGCGCTCGTTGTTGGCGGTCGAGAGATTGACCAGTACTTCCGGGAGATCGAAGAACGTCGGCGGCTTGGCCACCGGCGCCTGCGCGGCGGCCTGTTCGCCGCCTTTCGCGCCCGGCTTGAAATAGAAGTAGTACGCGCCGCCGCCGATGCCCGCGAGCGCAAGGACCGCGCCCGCAATCATCGCGAGCCGGGCCAGCGAACGCCTGGGCTTATCTTCGGACACCTGTGCTTCGCCGCCGCCAGCCTCCGCGACCGCACCCGTTGCCTGTACCGCCATGCTGCGACCTGCCTCCGATCCGTCCCCGCGCCGCCGCCAGACTCGCAAGCGGGCACCCCCGCCCGTCGCAGTGAAAGCTTTAGGTAAACTTGGTTAACGAAACCTTTCCGGAACGGGTCTCACCGGCAATTCTTGCCGGGTGGAATCTGCCGCCGGGCTTTTTTGCCCCCTCCCCTGAAAGATCCAACCAACTGAAACAACAACATTTTCCCCTTTGGCACGGCCACTGCAAAGCGGATGGCGGTCCGGCGCTTGGGAGAGCACCGCGGCCATGGATCGGCGGAACCGGCGCTTGGGAGAGCAAAGGCCCGCTCGGATAGGGGAGATCGACCGATGCAGAGTGCTTCTCTGATCGGACTGTCGCGACAGGCGGCGTTGCGTCGGGAACTCGACGTCATCGCCAACAATGTCGCGAACATGAACACCAACGGCTTCAAGGCCGATGGCAGCGTATTCCACGAATATCTGGCGCCGAAAGCGCGCGATGGCCGGTTCATAACGCAGGACCAGCGGGTCAGCTTCGTGCATGACCGCGCGACCTGGACCGACATGCGCGCCGGCGGCGTGCAGCACACCGGCAATCCTCTCGACATGGCGATCGACGGCGCGGCCTTCTTTGCCGTGCAGACGCCGGCCGGCGAGCGCTACACGCGCAACGGTGCGTTCCAGATCAACGCCGCCGGCGAACTCGTGACCTCCGAAGGCCACCGCGTGCTCGGCGATGCCGGCCCGGTCGTGTTCCAGCCGCAGGACCGCAACATCACGATCGGCCGCGACGGCACGATCGCGGTCGGCAACGACCAGCGCGGCCGGTTGCGGATCGTCGAATTCGCCCAGCCGCAGCGGCTGCAGAAGGACGGCATGGGCACGTTCTCCGCGCCCGCCGATCTGCCGCCCGCCGTCTCCACCGAGGCGCGCGTGCTGCAGGGCGCGATCGAGAAGTCCAACGTGCAGGGCGTGGTCGAGATGTCACGCCTGATGGAGGTCACGCGCACCTATACCCAGGTCGCGCAGATGGCGGAGCAACACGGGACCTTGCGCAAGACCGCGATCGAGCGGCTGGCGGAAATTCCGGGCTAATCGGAGGAAGATGACATGCGCGCGCTCCACACCGCCGCCACCGGCATGATCGCCCAGGAACTCAACGTCCAGGTGATCTCCAACAACATCGCCAACATGCGGACCACTGGCTACAAGCGCCAGCGAGCCGAGTTTCAGGACCTGCTCTACGAACAGGTGCGGCGCGTCGGCAGCCAGACTTCCGCGCAAGGCACGCTGCTGCCCGCAGGCATCGAGCTCGGCTCGGGCGTGAAGACGGTCTCGACCCCGCGCGTGATGACACAGGGCAGCATCCTGCCGACTGGCAAGGAATTCGATGTCGCGATCCGCGGCGAGGGTTTCCTGCGCATCACGCTGCCCGACGGCCGCACCAGCTACACGCGCGACGGCTCGTTCATGCTCGATGCGCAGGGCCGCATCGTCAACAGCCAGGGCTATGTGGTGCAGCCGGGCATCACGGTGCCGCAGAACGCCTCCTCCGTCACGATCAACGCGCAGGGCCAGGTCTCGGCGATGCTGCCCGGCAATGCGGTGCCGGTGGAGCTCGGCCAGCTCGAAATGTCGATCTTCGTCAACAAGGCCGGGCTTCAGGCGATCGGCGACAACATGTTCCTGGAGACGCCGGCATCCGGCCCGCCGCAGAACGGCACGCCCAATACCGACGGCTTCGGCAATCTGATGCAGGGCAACCTCGAACAGGCGAACGTCGAGGCGGTCACCGAGATTTCCGACCTGATCGCGGCCCAGCGCGCCTACGAGATGAACGCCAAGGTCATCAACGCGGCCGACCAGATGCTCACCTCCACCTCCAACATGATGCGCTGAGGGAGGCATTGATGAGAAATCTTCGGCTTCTTCTTGTCGCCCTCGCTGCTCTCGCTTCCGCGGGCGCAGCCGGCGCTGCCCCTGCGCTGAAGCAGGACGTCGCGATCGCGAACGATGTCGTGCGCATCGGCGACCTCGTCAGCGATGCGGGCGATCTCGGCGACATCGCGGTGTTCCGCGCCCCCGACCTCGGCCATGTAGGGACCGTGCCCACACGGCAAGTGCTCGACGCGCTGCGCCAGCACGGCCTCGACGACATCGAGACCCGCGGCATCCATCAGGTGAAGGTCACGCGGCTGAGCCGCCGTTTCACCCCCGAAGAGATCGAGCACCGCATCACCGCGACGCTCGCCGGCCAGCGCGGCCTGGGCGAAGCGGAGAATCTCACGCTCACCTTCGACCGCGAACTGCGGGCGATCGAGGCCGACGTTTCGGCCGATGATCTCCACATCGCCAGCCTGGGCTTCGATCCGCGCTCGCGCCGCTTCGACGTGACGATCGTCACGGGAGCGAACGGCGCGTCGCCGCTGCGGCTGCGGCACACCGGCATGGTCGTCGAAACCACGCCGACCGCCGTACTGGTGCGCCCGGTCGCGCGCGGCGATGTGATCCGCGCCAGCGACGTCGTGGTCGAGCGCCGTCCGCGTGCCAGCGTATCGAGCGGCGCGCTCAGCCAGCCGGAGCAACTCGTGGGCCTCGCCGCGCGGCGGGCGCTGACGGCGGCGCAGCCGATACGCGCAGCCGACCTGATGAAGCCGGAACTGGTCCGCCAGAACGAGACCGTCACCGTGTACTACGAGACCGCGGGGCTCACCTTGAGCGTGCGCGGCAAGGCGCTGGAATCCGGCGCCGAGGGCGACACCGTCAACGTCCTCAACATCCAGTCGAAGCGCACTATGCAGGGCACGGTGGTGGGACTTGGCCGCGTCAGCGTGAAGCTCATGACGCCGCAGATCCTCGTCAACGCGCCTCACGCCGGCCGGCCCGCGATCGCGGCCGCCGCAAGCACCACCGTCATCGAGTAAGTCAAATGATGCGCACCCGTCAGGCCACCCCCCGCATCTTCCGCGCCGCGGCGCTTGCCGCAGCCTTCGCTGCGCTCGGCGGCTGCTCCGCCATCGATCGCATCGCCAATATCGGCGAGGCGCCCAAGCTCACGGCGATCAGCAATCCGACCGCGCAGCCGGGCTACCGGCCAGTGCAGATGCCGATGCCGGCGCCGCAACCGGCCGTCTACAACCCCAACTCGCTGTGGCGAAACGGATCGCGCGCCTTCTTCAAGGACCAGCGCGCGCACCAGATCGGCGACATCCTCACCGTCAAGGTGAAGATCACCGACAAGGCGAAGTACGAGAACGAGACCATCCGAAGTCGCACCAACAAAGAGGATTCCGGCGTCAGCGACTTCATCGGCAGCAAGCTCCTCAGTAATCCGGCGACCGCGATCCTGCCCGGCAAGATCCTCTCCGCCGACAGCACCGCGTCGAGCGAAGGGAAAGGGTCGATCGACCGCAAGGAGGAGTTGCAGACCAACGTGGCCGGCGTCGTGACCCAGGTGCTGCCGAACGGCAACCTCGTGATCGAAGGCAGGCAGGAAATCCGGGTCAACTTCGAAGTCCGCGAACTGATCGTCGCCGGTATCGTGCGGCCCGAGGACATCGAAAGCGACAACACGATCGAGTCCACCAAGATCGCGCAGGCGCGCATCGCCTATGGCGGACGCGGGCAGATCACCGACGTGCAGCAGCCGCGTTACGGTCAGCAGGTGCTCGACATCCTGCTCCCGTTCTGAGCGCGGTCACACCGAGCTACCGCCGACGCGAAGCGGCGCAGCGTCCAGTTGATACCGCTTTACGGGCTCCCCGCCGCTCCGTATCCGGATGCGAAGCGGCGACCGCGGCCTCCGGTACTCCCCACCGGAGGCCGCTTTTCTTAACTCGCGTCCCGCCTGATCCTGACGAATGTCGAATCATCGGCGAATTTCGGGTGGAGCCGCTCAACCGGTGCCCCTCGCCCTCGCCGGTGCTACCGGGTCGGTCAGCCAGGCGGCAGCAGGGCACTCGCGCGACGGATCACTTGGGCGGCCAGATATGCCCCCCGTCCACCAGGAAGTCGCGGCATGGCTGCGACAAGCGCTTCACATTGTCCTGAAAGCAGGCCAGCATCGCAAAATCACCACGGCGAATGACGTCCTTGCAAAACCGAACGGCGTCGTCCCCGCATAAACGCTCGCCGCGGTCACGCACACTCTGCTGTTGTTGCTGTTGTTGTGGTGCCTGGGCACTGGCGGCGGGCGCGAAGGAAAGAGCAAAAGCGAGGGTCAGGAGCAGTCGTGTCATTTTCGGCCTTCATCACGTATTGCCATTCTCCCACGTCTTGACTCGAAACTATGTATTTTTCTGGATCATCCGGTGGGCAGAGCGGTCATATGCCTTGTGCAAAATAAGAAACCCGCGGCCGGGGAGCCGCGGGCCCGTTTCAGGAAGGTACCGGTCCAACCTTGAACAAGGCCATAACGCGCGGGCCGGAGGTCGGTTCCGCCCGGCGGACGAGCGTCCCTGTCAGCAGGTCACCGACGCCATAAAATAAAGATCCTGCGGCACCGCCTCGGCTTCCGCATTGAGCTTCCAGGTGTTGATATATGCCGACGGCCCACTCGGGTAGCCGGTTCCATAGAAGGTACCGCCAGCGATCGTGACATGCACGGAACAGCCTACGATGTCGCGATCGAAGTCGATCCTGTAGGCACCGGTGTCGGTCTTCGCGGAGCCCGTCACGCGCTTCGATGCCGCATACAGCGTGCCGTCATGGTTCATGTAGGCGGCCAGCTGCTGTGTATAATAACCGGTCGCCAAACCTCTCACAGCCGTCGTGCCGCCCTTCGGACGCAGGCTGATGCGGCCATCTTCGCTCAACGGCACCGTCAGTTGCGTGATGCGAGTCGCATCCGGGCGGAAATCGATAGCCGGCAGATTCGGCGTAGTCCCCGGCCCCACAGAAAGAACGCCTTCCGCTGAACTGTTGGTGGACTGGATCGTTAGCAGGACGGCGCTTGCCGAGGTAGGGATTCCGCAGCCTCCCGGGATACCACGCTGATCCTCAAAGCCCGCGTTGCCGGTGACGATAAACTCCGTCTTGCGGACGACGTTCCGGTAGAACACACGGCACGGCTCCGCCAGCGGCGTCAGCACCAGATTCCGATCAGCAACCACCATCGTCGTCGGCGGCCCCGCCTGTGAGGTGCGTTGCGGCCAGTCGGCAGCCGGCTTGCTTTGCGGAACCCTCTTGAGGTTGACCGGCGCCTGCGCCAGCGCAGCGGCCGAGGACATGGCTGTGAACAAGCCGACGAAAAGCAACCGAACGGATCGTTTCATATTGCGCCCCCCATTTTCCACACGAACCTGCGTGCCAGAAAATATTACCGTCAAGGGTAAAGACGCAATACCGGATAGTTTTCCCGCACTATCTCGGGTTATTGGGCGCTTACTTGTCATTGAAACTATTCGACCAATTACGCCGCCTGTAACTATGCTCCCCTTCCCTGCCATAGCGATCTGACGACGGCCGGGCCGGCAGCGGGGTGCATCCGCGCATCCGGACGCGATACATCCGGACGCGATACATCCGGACGCGATCACGCCGGCTGTCGCCTCGGGCATCCATGCCCGCACGAAGCAACAGCGACACGACCTGATATTTACGGTGGAGAATATCTTTGACCGTCCGCTCGCCTCGGTCAGCGCGGGGTGGTCGCTCTCATTATGTTGAGCTTTGCGCGCGCAAGCTGCCGTCGCATTACCGGCTGGCGGCCGCATGCCTTGTCGATCGGTTCAGTCCGGCAGGCTCCCGGACGCGCTGCAATACCCGGACAAGCCGGTGGCTTGAACAGATCCTTATCTTCCGCGCCGCGTCGTTCAGTCGTCGCGGTAGACCCGCTCGCGCTTCTCGTGGCGCTCCTGCGCCTCCAGCGAGAGCGTTGCGATCGGGCGGGCTTCCAGTCGGCGGATCGAGATCGGCTCGCCGGTCTCCTCGCAATAGCCGTAGGTGCCATCGTCTATGCGCGAGATCGCGGCTTCGATCTTGGAGATCAGCTTGCGCTGGCGGTCGCGGGCGCGAAGTTCGATCGCGCGGTCGGTTTCGGAAGATGCCCGGTCGGCGAGGTCGGGATGGTTCTGGTTTTCGTCTTGCAGGTGCTGGAGGGTTTCCTTCGCCTCTCGCAGTATCTCTTCCTTCCATGCCAATAACTTGACGCGGAAGTATTCCTTCTGACGTTCGTTCATGAAGGGCTCTCTGTCCGTCGGCCGGTAGTCTTTTTGCTTTAGCGCGGGCATGCGCTGTTACTCCCCCTTAACTGGCGCGAGTCTTGCGTCACGCGAGGCGCTTATAATCGCGCTCGGGCATAAGGACAATAACGGAGTGATAACAGGCGGATGACAGCCGCCGGCCGAGGCCGGGCGGCGGATTCAGCGCGTGCAGATTCTGGAGCGTTTTGGCCTAAGGACGCGCGTATTTGGCCAGTTCCACGGCCGCCCGGAGCCTGATTTCGGCCAAAACGGCGTCCAGACGGCCGTCTCCCGACGATTCACCGAGACTTTCGGCAAGCGTCTTGAGGCGGACCAGCGCATCGCGGTCGAGCGTGCCGGAGATCAGCCCCACTTTGAGCGAATCCAGCGCGTCGAGGGCCGTCCGGCCATGCCGGACCGCTTTCCGGCGCCGTTCGATCGGATCGTCGAAGCTCTGCAGGGCAACCAGCACATCGAGGCTCGCCACCGCGCGGGGCGCGGCGCTCTGCGCCGCCGAACGCATCACATCGGCATCTGCGACGGAAAAAGCACTGCCGGAGGCCGCACGCCGCCGGGGCGCGGGGCTTGAATTGGACAGAGTATTGGTCGCATGCACCAGCATGAAGGGGCGATTTCCGGCTACCGTTTCGCCCTCCAAACTGGGCTCGTATGGTTAATGGCCGGTTAAGGCCCGGATAAGCTCCCTTGGCCCCGGCAGAATTTGCCCACCACCCCCGGCAAAGGCTGCCAGTCCGCGAGCCTCCACCCCGCGGGCCCGAAGAATTTTTCCTAAACAATCAATCGGTTAGCCACGCGGGCCAGTTGGCACGCCGCTGGCAAGGAGGTTCGCGGGAGACTGCTGGGGAGCAGACCATGACGTTCAATCCGGGCCGCCTTGCCGCGCCCGTTCTCATCGCCGCGACCCTTTGGGTCAGCGGGACCGGTCCCGGCCTCGCGGCCGACATCGGGCCGCAGGCCCCGTATGCCAAGCCGGTCCGGCCCGACCAGCCGGCGCCGCGCCGCGTCGCCTGGACGCCGACCGGCGGCGGGGCATCGTCGGGCATCGCCTCGCGCATCAAGGACATCGCCAATATCGAGGGCATCCGGCAGAACCAGCTCATCGGTTACGGGCTGGTGGTCGGCCTCAACGGCACCGGCGACTCGCTCAACAATGCGCCGTTCACGCGGCAGTCGCTGCAGGCGATGCTGGAGCGCCTCGGCGTCAACATCCGCGGCGCGCAACTGCGCACCGGCAACGTCGCGGCGGTGATGGTGACGGGCAATCTGCCGGCCTTCGGCACGCAGGGCACCCGGATGGACGTGACCGTCTCGGCCCTCGGCGACTCCAAGAGCCTGCAGGGCGGCACGCTGCTGGTGACACCGCTGCTCGGCGCCGACGGCAACGTCTATGCGGTGGCGCAGGGCTCGCTTGCCATCAACGGCTTCCAGGCCGAGGGCGACGCCGCCAAGATCGTGCGCGGTGTGCCGACCGTTGGTCGCATCGCCAACGGCGCGATCATCGAACGCGAGATCGACTTCGCGCTCAACCGCCTGCCGCAGGTGCGACTGGCGCTGCGCAATGCCGATTTCACCACCGCCAAGCGCATCGCCGCGGCGGTCAACGACTTCATCGGCAAGCCGACCGCGGAGCCGATCGATCCATCCACCGTGCAACTCACCATTCCCGAGCAGTATCGCGGCAACGTGGTCGCGCTGCTGACCGAGATCGAGCAGTTGCAGGTCGAGCCCGATCTGAGCGCGCGCATCGTCATCGACGAACGCTCCGGCATCATCGTCATGGGCCGCGATGTGCGGGTCTCGACGGTGGCGGTCGCGCAGGGCAACCTCACCGTCACCATCAGCGAGCAGCCGGTGGTCAGCCAGCCGGCCCCGTTCAGCGACGGCCGGACGCGCGTCGTCCCGCGCTCCAGCGTCTCCGTGCAGGAGGACGGCAGGAAGCTGGCCGTGGTGCGCGAAGGCGTGTCGTTGCAGCAGCTTGTCGACGGGCTCAACGCGCTCGGCATCGGGCCGCGCGACCTGATCGCCATATTGCAGGCGATCAAGGCGGCCGGCGCGATCCAGGCCGACCTGGAGGTGATGTGATGGCGGCTTCCGTTTCATCTTCGGGCGCGGCCGCGCTCACCCGCTACAACGCGATGCCGAAGCAGACGCAGACGACGCCGGCGCAACCGGGCTCGGCGCAGGCAAAAGCCAAGACCGCCGCGCAGGAGTTCGAGGCAGTCTTCCTGAGCACGATGTTCAACCAGATGTTCGAAGGCCTGAAGGGCGACGGCCCGTTCGGTGGCGCCGGCGGCGCAGGCGTGTGGCGCTCGTTCCTCTCGGACGAATATGCCCGCAGCTTCGCGAAGTCCGGCGGCGTCGGCATCGCCGATCAGGTCTACAGCACGCTGCTCCAGCAGCAGGAGGTGACGCCATGAGCAACCCCGCGATCAGCAATCCTTCGCCGGTCCCGCCGGCCGACGACCCTGCGCACCGCATGGTGGCCGAGTCGATCGAACTCATCGACACACTGTCCGCTCTGGTCGCGCAGGAGACCGAACTGGTCGGCGCGGGCAAGCTGCGCGCGGCGACGAAGCTCGCTTTCGACAAGGCCGA
>Ga0182739_1001899_pt1 | contig 20551 bp, 13 predicted proteins | sample eDN5th30CBELigBY_FD_128873 | JGI IMG/M metagenome (GOLD analysis project Ga0182739, IMG submission 128873) | Enriched backyard soil microbial communities from Emeryville, California, USA - eDNA 5th pass 30_C BE-Lig BY (version 2) (version 2) | ecosystem: Environmental > Terrestrial > Soil >...
GATTTGCGTTCTGACAAGGAAGCCGAAGCAGACGAATCCCCAGGATTCGTCGATGCAGGCTGACGAAGTTCAGAACGCAAAAGAGCCGATCGCAGCACAAATTGACCTTTCGGGACAGACTCTAACGTCGAGATGACAAGAGAATCGAACAGATAAGGTTCTACCCGGGACGATTTTTTCGCAATGACATTCGCCCGTTTTGAGCCATGGCAGCAGTTCCTGATTGAGTTGGATGGGAGGGAAAATCTGGAGAGATCATGGGCTGGAACTGGTTAAAAACAGCCGATGAGCCATTTTCTGACCTGTGATCACCGGCCTTGAGACCCTCACTGTCCAAGGCCGATCAAGCGGGAAACGGCGCTGTGCCGCACTCTTCATTCAAGAATCGAGACCTGCGAAGAGAGAGATCGCGTCTTGCCGCCATTCCCTTGATGGGATAGCATTTCTCAATCATCGGACTCTCTGCAGGAATTGGTTCGTTCACTGACTTCGACAATGGCCAGGTTTAGCTGGAGCGGGAAAGTCAGGTCGTGCTTTTCGAGTGTGGAGTGGGACTGGCAATCTGGATGCTGGTCACTTGGTGACAGAGCACTGGATGAATCTCAATTCAAAACTGACCGCGTTTCATAGAAAAGGCCGCGGCAACACACAGGCGATCAGCATGACACCATTCGATGCGATTCGGGTCAGACGGTTTAGTGCAGTGGCCCTGCTTCTTCTGGGGTTGTCCACCGCATTTGCTCAAAAGCTCTCATCCGCAGATCCCGCGGATCAGGAAACAGCGAAACTCGTCGCCAGGATGATCCCTCGCTTTCACCTGAGTCGAGGAGAAATCAATGACCGGATCTCCAGCATGTTGCTGGACGGCTTTCTGAAAGATCTGGACCCTCAAAAGCTCTATTTTCTGCAATCCGACATCACGGAATTCGAGAAATTCAGAACCAGTCTGGATGATGAGATCAAGGCGGGAAATGTCGATTTCGCGTATCTTGTCTTCAACCGCTACAAGCAACGGCTGGACCATCAAATGGGTGTGGCCCACAAGATGGTGGATGCGAAGCATGATTTCACCATCGACGAATTTATTGAGACCGACCCCAAAAAACTGGTCTGGTCTGCTGATCAGAGCAGTCTGGATGAGCGCTGGCGCAAACGGGTGAAATTCGATCTGCTGCAATTCAAATTGGATGGGCAAAGTGATGAAGAGGCCCGCGAACGGCTGAATAAACGATATCGCAATAACCAGTTGCTCGTAGACCAGTATTCTCCCGGTGAAGAGCTGGAAATTTTTCTCACCGCCATGACGCAGTGTTTCGATCCTCATTCGACATATATGTCGCCGCATAGCTGGGAAGACTTCGAAATCCAGATGCGTCTGAGCCTCGATGGGATCGGCGCGGCACTCCGGGCCGATGACGGCTTCACCGTGGTTGCCAGCATTGTTCCCGGTGGAGCAGCTGCCGAAGAAGGAAGTCTGAAAGTCAACGACAAAATCATCGGTGTCGGTCAGGGGGTGAATGGTGAAATTGAAGACATCTTCGAGATGAAGCTGACCGAAGTGGTTCGCAAAATTCGTGGGCCACGCGGCACTGTTGTGCGATTGCAGGTGAAGCCCGAAAATGGGAACGAAACTAAGATCATTACGCTGACCCGCAAGAAAATCGAGCTGAATGATTCCGAAGTCAAGGGCGAAGTGATTGATGCCACCGAGCGCCTGGGCCGTCCCGGGAAGATCGGAGTGATCAGTCTGCCTTCGTTCTATCGCGATTTTGCGGGTGCCCAGGGAGGAGGCCAGTTCAAGAGCGCCGCCGTGGATGTGGCTGCGGTCCTGGACGATTTCGCCAAACAGAGTGTCGATGTGGTCATCGTCGATCTGCGAAACAACGGTGGAGGAGCCCTGACCGAAGCCATTGAAGTCTCTGGTCACTTCATCGATAAAGGGCCGGTTGTCCAGGTGAAAGAGCCAAGCGGATTCGTGCAGACGCTGGATGACCGGGAACCTGGAATCAAATATGGGGGCCCGTTGGTGATTCTGGACAACCGTCTGGCGGCGTCTGCATCCGAGATTTTTGCCGGCGTGATCAAAGACTATCGGCGCGGCATCATCGTGGGAGATACCACGACTCACGGAAAAGGGACTGTCCAGAATCTGATGGACGTCGCGCCTGGACAACTCTTCAGCCGGGTTCGCCCCGGAGATCGCGGCAAACTGAAACTGACCATTCAACAGTTTTATCGCGTGAATGGAGACAGCACACAAGATCATGGTGTTCGTTCGGATATCGTGCTCCCGTCTCTGATTGACCACTTTGATCTGGGAGAAGCATTTCTGGACAACAAGTTGCCATTTGATTCCGTTCCCCCCGTAAAATACTCCGAAGGGCGGATGGTGACGCCGGAGATTGTGGCAGACCTGCAGAAAAAGAGTGAAGCCCGCGTCGCGGCAGATCCGGACTTCCAGAAACTCGGTAAATCCATTGAGCGGTATCTCGCTCGCAAAGGAAAGACACAACTCACTCTCAATGAAGAACAGGCCAGAAAAGAGCGTGGCGAAGACGAACTGGCCAAGAAGGAAACGGAATCGGTGACTGAAGAAGAAGGGACCATCCCCAAGCCGGGCGATCCCATTTTCCCGAAACGGTTCTACGAAGACGAAGTCCTCAATATCGCGCTCGATTACCTGGCCGATCTGCAAGGACAAATGGCCGCCACTCGTGTCAAAAACTAGTGCCCTGTCAGGGCTTGGATTTGGGGTACGTGATCGCGAAACGTCCTCCGTTGTCGGACTTTGCGTGAAGGCTTACTCTAAGTTTTAGAATTGACGAAGCACTAGAGCGTTTTTGTAAATCTTGTGGCGGACTTGCTTCGCGGCATTCCGTCTTTCATCAAGTGAAACCTTTCGACGCGGGCACATGATAGACCAAGCTGGTCTAGTGCCGTGTCAGTTCCCGTTTGGTGCGTCAAGACGCACCAAACATTGCTTCATTTGGAGTCGCGGTGTGTTCAAACGCACCCTACGAGAACTTGATAGGGGCGGTGTCGGCTTCCGATGTCTCGGAAGGCGCCGCATTCGGCAGCGATCCGGCAGGCAGGCTGATCTTCGGGTTAAAATTGACGGATTTAATGAGCACCGGCAGCAGAATCAGGTTGCCGATCAGGCCCCCCAGCATCGCCAGGCTCACCATCACGCCGAAGTACACCATCGGAAGGAAATTGGAGAGTGCCAGAACGCTGAATCCGACGATCAGCGCGATGTTCGCAATCAGCAGTGCCAGGCCGGAGCTGCCGTTGGCGGCCTGAATCGCAGCCAGATGCGTCAATCCGCTCTTGCGGGATTTTTGATAATCTTCGAGGTACATAATTGTATTATCAATAGTGAGTCCCAATGAGACGCTGGCGATCATGGCTGTCCCGATGTTAATGGGAATTCCCACCCAGCCCATCCCACCAATCACCAGTAATAATGGCAGCAGGTTGGGGATCAGCGAAATCAGCCCGAGTTTAAAATTACGCAGGGCCAGCACCATACATGCGGTAATCCCCAGCGTCGAGAGAATAATACTTTTGGTCTGGTCTCCCAGCAGGCTGGTGATCATGTTTGTCAGCAGGACATACAGGCCGGAAGCTTTGGCATCCGGAAAGTATTTCCGGGAGGTTTCTTCCACCATGCGGATCAGTTCCAGTTTGACTTCCGCCGGTTTTTGCTCCAGAGACCGCAGCACAATCCGCATGCGTCCGAGTTTATTGTTATAGAGAGAGGGTTCCATTTCCGGTTGGAGTTCGGCCAGGATTTCCTGCCGCTCTTTCAATATGGCGTCGCGGAAACGAGGAATGCCGGGAAACAGACGCCCGCGGCGTTCGTCTTCACCAATCGGAATTCTGGGAACCAACTCCAGGCCATCAGTCAGGGCAATGACTTTGGTGAGTCCGGTTCCATCGGGCAATTTCAATTCCCGCAACTCGGCAGCCAGTTCCCGCACGCGATCCAGAGAGATTTCTTCCAGGCGGTGTGGGACATCGAACGCAACTTCCCAACTGCCCACGCCCCCCATGTTCTTTTCAAAGAATTCAATGGCCTGCACGATGGAGCTGGAATGACGAAAGTTCTTGCTGACGTCTGTTTCCACACTTAAACGTGCAAGTCCCCCTATTCCCAGAACACTCAGGGCGATTGTCCCCCCGAGAATTCTCCAGGGATAGTTCTCGGACCAGTCTGTCAGACGGGTGAGTTGCCGACCGAGAAACTTTTCACCAAAGGGAGTGGTAGGATCGGATTGCATGTTCCCGATCAGGATTCCACCTGGAAGAATCAGCAGACACAGCAGCGGAATGAGCATTGATCCCAGCGCCATCATGATGGAAAAGCTGCGTACCGGAGTTGCCCCGCTGGTGAGTAGTGAGGCAAAGCCAATCGCGGTGGTCAGCGAGATCCAGAAGAAGGGCTCCGCCAGCCAGACAAAAGTTTTATGAAACGCCTCTTCACGGGGGGCATGTTCACGAAATTCGCGATACAACACAGTGACCAGCATGGTCGACGCAATGGTGATCACGGTAATCAAAGAGGTGAGCATCGAACTCACCATGCTCAACTTCAAACCGCTGAGTTCCAATAGCCCGCATGTCCAGAGCAGCGTGGTCTGAATAATCACGATTGGCAGAATCACCCAGCGGATATTCCGGAAGAAGATCAGGATCACGATCATCAGGAGCACGGACGAGGCAATGCCCAGCAGCCAGCTGTCCTGACTGACATATCGAAACATGTCATAGATCTGAACCGGTTCCCCAGCGACATAGGCCCGGGGGGAATGCTGTTCGGCCAGCTTGCGAATCTGACCAAAGGTCACTTTGCGGGGCACGCCTGATTGAGCCTCATCTGCCAGTCTCAGCACAATGCAGACGGTGCGATTGTCTTCGCCAATCAGCACATGCCGGGAGAGTTTGAGCAACGCATTTTCTGTTGCAGAGAGACGTAAAGCCACCCGGACAATGCCTGTCGCCCGCGGATTTCGCAACGTGTGCCATAGGTCTTGCGTACTGGCAGCCTGCACGCCGGGAACCTGACTGAGTTCCTCTGCAAAATCACGGATGCGCCTGAGTTCATCATGATCCGTGGCGTCTTCTGATTGGTAGGCGACCAGCACAAACTCATCGCCACCAAAGGCTTCTTTGCTGCGCTGATACGCCAACAGGGATGGATCTCGGGCGTCATACAGAGACTCAATGGATTCGTCCAGCTTGAGTCTGGAAGCGGGTTCAATCAGGGCCACGGACACCAGGGCAGTGAAGATCAGCAGGGGCCACTTTTGACGGATCAGCCACGCGCCGCATTTCTCCCAGATCGTGTTTGTTGTGATCATTGTGTCTTTGTTCAAGCAACCGGCTCTGGTCTGGGCTCGTGCTGCGTGTGAGATTCGATCAATGAATTGCCACCTTCCGCGTGGCAGAACGGAACTCTTAACGGAACACGCGCGATTCAAACCATATCAGGTTCACATTATTGCAACAGGGACTCGCGGAACACAACGCCGTGAAAATTGCTGAGTAAAGATAACGGTCAGCTCACAATTCCCCGGGATAGGTTCTCTGGAACGAGCCAGGCCGGACGCTGCTCTTTTCGACTCTCTACTCTCCAGGAAGTCCTGTCTCGACGTAAAATCATATTGACGATTTTGGCTGAATCCTGCATAACCCCTCCTCTGTCTGGTCAGATCTTCTGTTGATTCAGAGCGCATTCAGCCCGAATCCATTGCTGTTTACCGCATCACAGAATGCGGTCCTCCGAGTTTAAGGCGCCAGAGCCCATGTGGCTGAGACTTCCACTTTTACAGCGCTACATCTTTGGCGAAGTCTTTCGCGTCTTTACGTTTGTGCTGTTCTGTATCACGATTTTACTGGTGTTTGTGGGCATCTTTCAGCAGGCCACGGAAAGCGGTCTGGGGGCGGCTCAGGCTCTGACGATCATTCCGTTTGTGATTCCCAGCATGCTTCCATTCACAATTCCAGCGGCATTGCTGCTGACGGTGAGCGTGGTTTATGGCCGTTTGACGGGCGACCAGGAAGTGATTGCTGCAAAGTCCGCGGGAATTCATCCGTTGTCGCTGATGTGGCCTGCATTGGTGCTGGGGGCAGTCCTCAGTCTGGGGGTCCTGGTTCTCACCGATCAGGTGATTCCCTGGTCCATGCTGAAAATCGAACAACGCATTATTTCGTTCATGGAAGACATTTTCATGGAGCAGTTGCGGACTGAGCATCACTTCAGTGACCGGGGGCATGGATTGCTGGTCACTGTGGATGGGGTGGAAGACAACATTCTGAAACGTCCAACATTTCGCTATTCAAGAGGACAGAAAACCTACACGTTGCAGGCAGAAGAAGCCCAGATTGATCTGGACACCGCGGGACAGACGCTTTCCATTCGTGCTGTGAATGGCTGGATTGATATTCCCGGCCAGGGCTGGGGCCGCTTTACAGAGCGTTCTGAACAGCTTCGTTGGGATCGTGTCACAGGCTGGCGAAAGCCCCGGGATATGCCGCTGGCAATCATTCAAGGTGAATTAGATCAGATTGAACTTGAGCAGGAACGCCAAAAGCAGCATGCCGCCATCGAAGCTTGCTTTTCTCTGACAATGGCAGATTTTTCCGGTCTGGCCAGCCGATGCGGAACCCGCTTGAATGTCATTGGAAGTGAACGAAATCGTTCCTTCCGGTTAAATACCGAAATTCATAGTCGTTACGCCTTGGCGTGCAGTTGTTTTTTCTTCGTTCTACTGGGAACCCCTTTTTCCATGCGGTTCGGGAAAAGCCAGTATTTGACTAGTTTTTTACTCTGTTTCCTGCCCATTGTGGTGGGGTATTATCCTCTGATGCTGGGAATTACGACACAGGCGAAGAAAGGTGCAGTGCCCCCGGAACTGGCCATGTGGATCGCCAATTTGCTGTTAGCCATTGCAGCCTGGTTCGTCATGCGGCGGGTCATTCGATATTGATGAGCAATTCGGCACCCGCTTCGAACAAGAAATAAAAGTGTCCAGCAACAGAGTGCATCCCAGCAACATATTACAAAGAAATCACTTGCGACATCGTGAAGGGGAAGAAGGCCGTTGACACTCCCCACCGTGATCTTATAATTTTGCACCTCTCGACCATGTCCGTTGAGAAGTTGGAATCTAATGTGAAAAGAGGAAGATTGAGATGGCAGGGAATGTTCAGGAATTCAGTGATGCCAGTTTCCAGCAGGATGTGCTGAGCAGCGAGCAGCCAGTTCTGGTTGACTTCTGGGCTCCCTGGTGTGGACCTTGCAAAATGCTCACCCCCACCATCGAGGCCCTCGCGGACCAGTACATGGGCAAAGTGAAAGTGGGCAAAATGAACACAGATGATAATCGCCAGGCAGCGATTGATTATCAGATCAACAGCATCCCCACACTAATCGTGTTCAAAGGGGGCAAGCCAGTCGATCGCATTTTAGGCTTGCAGCCACAAGATCGCATTGCCCAGTTGCTGGACAAGCATGTCGGATAAAGATGTCCGGATGGAAGTGATGGTCCGGACAAAAATGAGGTCACGGGGAAAGGATTCCCATGCCGGCACAATTGGCTTACCAGGACCCGGAGACGGATCTGGAAACGGATCGGCTTTCGCAGGCAGCTCGCTTTGTCACCCATCTGCAATTGCAACTTGCGGAACTGGACCGGCGTGAACAGCAACTCAATGAGCAGGCCAATCTCCTGTTCGAACAGCAATTGGTTGCCAAACGGGCTGCGAAAGCTGCTCAGGATCAATTGGTCCAGCAGCGCCGAGAACTGCAGCAGCAGGCAGAAGTGCTGGCAGAAAGTGAAGAAACTCTGCGGCAGCGTGTGCTTGTGTTGCGTCAGCAGGAAGAAGATTTTGCGCGCCGATTCACCTCCTTGCAGGCGGAGCGAGATCAATACCAGCAACAACAGGCAGAAGATCAAGCCCATTTCCAAGAGGAATTAAGACTCAAACGGGAAGAATTCCAAGAGGAGCAACGCCGCTGGCATGAGGCACAGGAACGGCTGAAAGAACAATTTCGAGCCGAACAGGCATCCTCGGAACAGCGACTGACTGATTCTCGTCTGGCATTCCAGGCCGAACAGGAGCGGATTCGGCAGACGATTGAAGCAGAACAGGCGGGGGCCTGGGACGAAGTTGAACAGCACCGCATCCGCTTTGCGGAGGAAATGGAACGGGAACGGGCACAACTCCAGTCTTTGCAAAGGGACCTGGAAGAAAATCAGGCCCGAGAACGTGCGGAATGGATCACGCAACGAGACGGCCAGCAAGCTGAACTCGATGCCTTGAAAGACGACCTGCAACTGCAGCGCTCCGAGCAGGAACGTCTCAATCTGCAATGGATTGAACACCGTAAAGAAGAGAAGCGTCAGCATCTGGAAACGCTCGAAGAAATCAGCCGCACACGCCTGGGCAGTCTCGACCTTCGAGAACGGGAGATTCAGCAACGCGAAATCGATCTGCAGAAACGATTTCGGCTTCACGAAGACCATCTGGAACGAGCCCGCCGAGACCTGTCTGTACAGAAGTCGGAAATGGAATGGCGGGAACAGCAACAACGCATCTGGATTGAACAGGTGGAAAGTTCCATCCGCATGCGACTGGGACAAATGCGGCGCTTCCGCGATCTGCTTACCCAACGTGAAAAATCACTGGTGGACGAACAGCATCTCTTCCAAAAACAGCGTGTCGAAGTCGAACAGCAACTCCAGCACCAACGGGAAAATCTGACGATCGAACGGGTGCGGACGGCTGAAATTCGGAAAGAAGAAGTTCGCACGCTGCTGGAACGGCAGGCCTTTCTGGATCAGGAACTGGAGCAGATTGCCGATGATCGCCGGCAGGCGGTGGAAGTCACGGCACAATTCAGTCAGATCCTGCAGCAACTGCACGCTGCCATTCAGGAGTCCCCCAACGATCTCCCCGCCAGCCACCTGACGCAACTCATGCAGATTGTCTCACAACAGATTGTCGAACTGGAAGAAAGTCGCAAACAACTGACCGAACAGCAACAACATCAGCGGGCTGAAAACATTCGTCTTTCCGCCTGGATTGAATCTCGCGAAGCCTGGGTTCAGGAGCGCGAAGCCGTCTTCAGCCAGCAACTGGCAGAGCTTTCAAAACGGGAACAAATTTGCCAGACCGAACGAGAGGCCTGGCACAAAGAACGTATCCAGGTCGAGCAACTCATTCGCCAACTGGTGCAGCAGATCGAAAGTGCTTCCAGCACCGTCTCATGAGCTTCCCAGCGATCCTTGCCACGCGGAGCGCGCAAAGTGAAATTATTTTTCCAGATCAAAGTTCAGGATGTTCTCATCCGCAGCCCGGACTTCGGCCTTTAATTTGGAATGAAGTCCATATTTGTCAGGAAGTTCATTGGTTTCCTGAATGCTTTTCATGCCACCAAATTCGACCTCCTTCGATTTGATGGCAACGATCTCGACCCGGCATTCCCCCGCTGGCGCCTTCCCAGCGTACTTCCCATCCGTAATTGGCAGGGATTCAAAATCACCACGGGCATCGTTTTTGAAGTAGATCGTTCCAGATGCGAGCGGCTTTCCGGCATAGTTGACAGTCCCCGAAATCGGGAATCGGGGCGGCAGCGGTGCTTCACGTGGAGCACACCCCGCAGCACAAATGCCAAGTAAAATCACGCCTGTGAGCAACGATTTCAAATTCATCGAAAAGAGGCTTCCCTAGACCAGTCTGGTCGATCATGTGCCCGCGTCGAAAGGGTTTCACCTGATGAAAGGCTGAATGGCGCGAGGCAAGTCTGCGGCACGATTTATAAAAACGCACTAAATTTTGTGTTGCTGTCTGGAGCAGCATGTGAGGCATGCGTCCCAAACAGATGATGATGTCTGTGACCGAAGAGGCCATGTTCAAGACTCTGACCGGGCAGAAGTGGATTGCATTGCCCCGTGATCGAGTTGAATTCCGAGCCCCAAAGCCAGACCATGGGTTAGATCGGGCCAGGGACGAGGCAAGGCATCACATTTCACAATCAAGCGGGATGATTTTAGAATTCCCCGAAAACCTGTCCGTCATCTCGAGTGGCCAGACAGCCCAGGGTATTTGTGGAAATGTTGGCGCCGACGAAGCGGACAGAGCCATCTCCCATCAACACGTTCACTCCTCCAGCGCTGTGAGAAGAGGTCAACGGGATATTCGCAGCTCCGTCATTTCCAACCCCGGTGCTGTTTTTATCGCCATTCCATCCCGTCTTGCGGTTAATGGGATAGCGGACCGTGGTCATGTTGAAAATTCGGCAGTCACCCACCACGGTGAAGTTGGGCGGACTATTGGCGGTCTTCTGGCCAATGGCCCAGCCCCAGGGCTGGCTGGGAATCCATTCCTGTTGATTTCCGGATGTGTCCGTTAATGCGGAAGAGACTTCCCCGACCATCATGGTATTGGTCGAGCCGTCCGCCATGTCCCGAAAATTGATCTTGCTGTTGGAGAACAAGACTCCGCCGCCGCTGGCAATTCCCCATCCTGAACCATTGTTCACACGCGTTTCCGTGTAATTTGTCATTAGCCCCGGAGCAGCCCCGGAGATTCCAGCATAATGCGCGGTGGTATTGTATTGTCCCTCACTGCGGGTGGCCTTAGTTAATGTTGAGGATGGGCAGACAAATGTGGGGATCTGTTTTCCCTGGCGGAGAGTTTTATTGTTGCCGTTAAAGACACCTGAATTGCTATAGAACTGCCACTTTGCTGCCATCGGTCCCTGATCAACAAAGCCCAGGAGATAGGCCATCCAGGAACTGCCCCAATTATTATCGGGACTATACGCGGAACCGTCGGGATTCTTGGCTGTGGCAGTGGACGACTGCCCAAACGGCTCCTGATCCGTTGCTCCTCCAGGGGGAAAACGCTGGTACGCATCATGAAAGTTATGAAGCGCCAGCCCAATTTGTTTCAGGTTGTTCACGCATTGTGAACGCCGAGCAGACTCCCGGGCCTGCTGCACCGCCGGCAGCAGTAAGGCGATCAAGACAGCAATAATCGCAATCACCACCAGCAATTCAATGAGCGTGAAGCCGGCCCGCGAGTCCATAACCCCAGATGTGATCGGATACCGCTGAGAACGCCGAGGCCTGGTTAATCTACGCTGCAGGGGGGGTAACGCATGCCTGCACCTTCAATTCTAGGATGAACTGCGAAGAGGCTATTTTTAAGACTTGATTCGAAATATGGCAGAATGCAATATCAGAAGGGATTGATGTTAATTGCTTGCGATTTAACTGTCAATTAGATTTGTCCAGAATTCCATTGTCCGGACGATTCGCCTGAGGACCGGGTGCCAGATGGTGGCCTGCGCGCATCACTAGTGCCCTGTCAGGGCACTAGCAGGGCGAACATGATTCCGCGTCACGATGACGGGCGGCGCGGCACTCTCGAAATCGCATCACAATGATGATTTGCGTGACACTGATACCCTGCCAGTACCGGCGATGTGTTCGAGCGTGGCCAGATCGTGAACATGGGAGGGAGAAGGCGTGCCTCATCGAAAGTGGGGACAAGTTTTTGCAGGGTCAAGACGCGGAGAGCATTGGCATCCCCATCAAGGTGGATTTGCAGCGTCTTGACGCACTCTACGTGAACTCTCTCCTGTTTCTGCTCTTCGTCCTCCTCACACTCGCACCAGGCCGCGGAATCCTCGGGCGGCGTAGTAAGACTGTGCACCATTGTGGTATGTAAAGACATGGTCGTAGCGGCGATCACAGAACAGGGCTCCCCCGAGTGCTCTGATTCCGGCTGGAGTTTCGATCCAGCTTGACGTCTTCAAGTCAAATTGTCCCAGCCCTTGCAGTTCTCGATATTGCGATTCCGTCAGGATCTGAACGCCCATGCGCGCGGCTGTGTCGAGCGCATTGTCTTTCGGCGGATGTTCTTTTCGCGATTCCAGAGCTTCCCGATCGTAACAAAGACTTCTGCGGCCGGCCGGACTTTCCGGGGAACAGTCCACGAACAGGTATTCGCCCGACTGGGGATCGCGACCAATCACATCCGGGTCTCCACCAGTTCTTTCCATTTCATGGAGCGACCACAGACGGTCCGCATTCGCTTCCAATCGGTCCCGGACCAGCGACCACTCGATTGCTGGATGGCGGTGCCCGTTTTTTTCGAAACGGATTTTCAATGTTTTCAGCAGATCGTCACTCTGTGGCAACGTCAACTTCGGCAACGTCGACTTGCTTGTCGATTTCTTTCCTTTCATCACGATCTCCTGGCGCCTGGGAAGGAACGGGAAAACGAAATCATTTTTCCTTGGCCGATCTGCCTGAACTCGTCGGTGCCGCCGACTTCACACCATTCACACCGTTCGAACCAGTGAAACCTTTTCGACGCGGGCACATGAGAGACCAAACTGCTCTAGAGCAAGTTGCTCTCGCCTGTGCCCGCGGTGGATGCGTTTTGATTGATGAAATACTGAATGCCGCGAGGCAGAACCCGGACATTGCGGGGTCAATGCGCTCTAAATGCGGCTCAGGATCAGTGAGATGTTCTGGCCACCGAAACCGGCGTTGTTGGTCATGACAGTCTTGACCTGCAGATCACGGGCAGCATTTGGGACATAATCCAGATCACAGTCGGGATCGGGAAACTCATAATTAATCGTGGGGGGGACAACTCCATCAGCCACAGCTTTCAGGGAGAAGATGGCTTCCAGAGCGCCGCAGGCAGCAACCAGGTGTCCGGTCATGCTCTTGGTGCTGGACATCGGAATCCGGTGGGCGTGTTCTCCCAGGGCAGTCTTGACTGCCTGGGTTTCGGTACGGTCGTTGGCGGACGTACTGGTCCCGTGGGCATTGATATAATCAATGTCTGTGGCGTTGAGTTTTGCATCCTGCAAGGCCATCGTCATGGCCCGACTGGTTCCGTTTCCGTCAGGGGGGATGTCTGTAATCCGGTAAGCATCACAGGCCACTCCGTATCCACGAATTTCACCATAAATCCGGGCTCCCCGCTGGCGGGCGTGCTCATATTCTTCCAGTACCAGCATGGCGGCCCCTTCTCCCATCACAAAACCATCTCGTTCTTTGTCGAAAGGGCGTGACGCGGCTGCAGGATCGTCATTTCGGGTGGACAGGGCTGTGAGCAGGCAGAATCCGGTAACTCCATAGGGGTGAATCATGCTGTGCGAACCGCCAACAATCATCATGTCCGCCGAGTTATTTCGGATGAATTCCGTCCCCTCGCCAATGGCCTGTGCTGAAGCCGCACAGGCAGTCAGGCAGTTGGCATTGGGGCCATAGGCATTGAACATGCCGGCAATCCGGGCTGCGAGCATGTTGGGTTCCTGATAGCGTTCTATTTCGGAATCCAGGCGTTCCAGGGCCATCTGGGTGAACAGATCCATGTTGAATTCCTGACCGGGCAACGTGGCCTCAGAAATCATATTCATGAAAATGTCAAAGTCCTGGGAACCTTCTCCAGACCCCATATAGACCCCCAGTCGAGCCGGGTCGGCCAATGCTTTGGTCTCCAGCCCGGAGTCCTCGATCGCCTGCAGGGCGGCCACAACCCCAAAACGAATATTTGAACCAGCCTTGTCGAGAGATCGGACAATCTCCGGCTCCAGCCATCTGGACAATTGAAAATCTTTCACTTCTCCAGCAATCTGGGTCGGAAAGTGGGAGGCATCAAACCGGGAAATTCGACCGATTCCGGAGCGGCCTTCACGAATCGCCTGCCAGGTGGTTGTTACGTCATTGCCAGTAGGACAGACACATCCCACACCAGTTACTACAACACGTCGACGCATCTTTTTTCACTCTTTTCCATTGTTTTCCAGCCCGATTTCCGTCATTGAACAACTTTGCCTTACTTTGTTTGCTTCAGCAATTTCTCAGAGTATCTACACGCCAGGGAGCCATTTCAAAAGCCCCTCTCGCTGCCCCCCGCAGCCTGGAGTTCGGTCGGTTTCCCGCGATTCCGTTTGGTTCTCATTCTCCCGACACTGTTTCCACGCAAAATTTGAGTTGTGATGGGCATTAGAGCGTAAATCTTGTGGCGAACTTGTTTCACGGCATTCAGTTTTTCATCAAGGGAAACCCTTTCGATGCGTGTACAGTCGAGAGCAACTTGCTCGAGCCCCCTGCCGACATGGGGTGAATGCCTTCGTGCCCTGTTAGGGCTTGGATTTAGGGTACGTGATCGCGAAATGTCCTCCGTTGTCGGACTTTGTGTTAAGCCCTACCCGAATTTTTTAAATTGACAAAGCACTCGGATGCCTTCTGAAAACCCTTCCTTCTCCAGACGGACCAGGCCGCGCACAACCGATTTTGCAGCAACTCCATTTATCGGCTGGAAGATGGCCAGAGTCTCACCGAGAGGACTAAGGGGTGGAATGAAATTTTAGAAAACTCCCTTGCGACAGGGAATAGAGCAGGCCCGAAGCCGTTCAACACGCATTTCGATTGCTGACGTGAGCTTTCCCCGCAAGTCAGGTTGCGGTTCATGCGGGGGGCGGGAGAGATGGGAGAAGAATGGACCCGGGGCGTGATCAAGCATCAGGGGCCTGGAACCGGATTCCGCTATTGCTGGAGAGATGATCGACAGATTCGTCAGGATGCGTAATCCGCTGGTCTCCGTCGGCTCTTTCAAAGGGGACTTTCTGATTCTCGGGAAGGGCCACTGGAAGATCCTGGCTCAGATAGCGTATGTCGGGACGGGATTTCGACTTCCGGTCAGCAGGCAGAGGGACTCGTTTGACGACGACGGCCCCCTTCGAGCCTCGGGCAGGGACGGGCTCCAGGCGAAACCCTCGATCTCCCACCCAGAGAACATCTCCCACCGCTAATTCCCCTTCGTTCTTCAAGACCTGTTCGTTAATCCGGCTGCCATTCATACTTCCCAGGTCACGAACCACGACTCGATTGTCAATTTGTGCCACACAACAATGTTTACGGGACACCTTTCGACTGTCAGTCAAGACGACATCGCATTCAGAGCCTCGACCAAAAAACAGGATCGCCTTATCCAGTGGAACAAAGGCTCCTCCATGCAACGGGGCGAGAACCAGGTTCATCATGTCTCTGCTTTCGTCGGAAAGTGAGGTATTTGGAGCAAGTTGCTTGCGCCTGTGTCCACGGTGAAAGCATCTCGAATGATGAAATACTGCATACCACGAGGCAGAATCCGCACAGTGTGCGGGGACAACGTGCTCTAAGTCGCGTTCATGAATTCTATACGTGTTCTGCAAGGCAACACCACACCATCTTTGCACTCGATTCATCGTTTCGTTGCTCTGAGGGGGACTTTTGCATCTTCGCACCGTTCCGGACAGGCACTTGATAGCGGGGAGCTTGAAGTCCGTGATACGATTACGGGATGCGAAGACACATTCTTATCCTCAATATGCTCTGAGCCTGGACTAGTGCCCTGTCAGGGCTTGGATTTCGGGTACGTAATCGCGAAACGTCCTCCGTTGTCGGACTTTGCGTGAAGTCCTACCCGAATTTTTTAAATTGACGAAGCTCTAGGCAGCCATTACTTCATGTTGAATTTGCGTTGGATCATTCTCACCGTTCTGACATTTCTGGCCGCAGCCTGGCTGCTGGTGGGGATCATTTCCGGTGTGGGATCATCCTTGTTTGGGGACTGGCAGCTGGTTTTTCAACGATCCGGAGCCGGACTGGCGTTCTGGAGTCTTTGTCTTCTGAGTGCGGGTTGTGTCGCCGCCATGGCGGCGCTCTTTCATTATGAACAGCAATTGATCTCACGCCGACTGGGCGTTGGGCTGCTGGCGCTGCGTGTTTCTCTGGTCCTGGTGGTTTTTCTGACGCTTCTGCGACCGGTCTGGACATGGTCCCATGATGAGAAATCTGAAAAACGTCTGTTGATTGCAATGGATGTTTCACAAAGTATGGAGACGATCGATCTGCAGGCTGCGGAGGCTGAGAAGATTCGCTGGGCCGAAGCGATTGGCGTTTTCGGCAGTGAGGAAGCTCGGGCTCAGGCGCGAAAATGGATTGCAGCCTTTCAGGCAGGAGAAACTCCGGAATGGGTCTCTCCCGGGGAAAGTGCGGATTTCAAGGAGCGCGCGCTGCTGGCCCAGGCCCGTCAGGAAAATTTACGTTCCCAATTAGAAGAACTCTCGTCGTTCTCCCGCCTGGAACTGTTGCGCCGTGCTTTTGATCGCCAACCGGATTCGCCCCTTGACCAACTTGAAAAACTGACAACATTGCAGCTCTCCGCCTTTGCTGAGAAGTCGATTCCACTGACGAGGACCGATCTGGTCTCTTCAAAGTCTCTCGAAACACTCCCGGTGGGCCGGTCTCATTCCAATTTGGGAGAAGCTGCGGAAGCGGGTCGATCAGGGGAAAATTCCATCCCTCTGGCAGGTATCGTGCTGCTGAGTGATGGTCATGACACCGATTCCGCAGAAGCGGGACGGCTGATCAACCGGCTGCAAGGGTTGGGCGTTCCTGTCCATACCGTCCTGGTGGGTTCTGAATATCGTCCACGTGATCTCTCCATTATCCATATTGATCATCCCGATTCCGTCTTTTTGAAAGATCAGCCGCTGGTGAAGTCCATTGTGCAGACAGCCGGATTTGAAGGCGAGCCGGTGCGTCTCTTTCTGGAAGATCTGGACGCTATGGATGCAGCCCCGCTGGAAAAAACCATCACGCCGAATGCACCGACAACGGAAGTCTCCTTCTCGCTGTCGGAATTGCCCGTGGGACGGCATCGTTATCGCATTCGCGCAGAGGTCGCGCCGAATGAGACGCGAGATGACAATAACAGCGAAGAGTTCTCGATCAACGTGGTGGATGATCGTGCCCGGGTGCTGTTGGTGGAAGGAGAAAGCCGCTGGGAGTTTCGTTTTCTCGACGCTGCGTTAAATCGTGACGAGCAGATTTCCGTCAGTGAAGTGCTCTTTGAGCAACCTTTCCTCCGCGTGCTTGAGCATCCGTTCTTTCCAACTTCGCTGGAAAGCCTGGAAACAGAGATCGACTCAAACTCCAGTTTCAACTCCGGGACACAATTCGCCCCGTACGATCTGGTGCTGATTGGCGATGTTTCGCCACAAAACTTGAATGCCCGGCACTGGCAACAACTGGATCGTTATGTTCGTGAAGAAGGGGGCACACTGGTCTTTACTGCAGGAAAGCGATTTTTTCCCAGGGCTTATCAAGGAACGCTGGCCGAGTCGTTACTTCCCGTGCAGGATCTGCGGGAAATTCATATGGACGACGAGGGGCAATTGGGGCCCCCTGCCACGCGCGGGTTTCGGCTGTCGATCAGTCCCGAGGGGGAACAACTGCCGATGTTTCAACTCGACGCCGATCCCGCGAAGTCCCGCCGCATCTGGAGCAATCTTCCGGGGCATCAATGGGGGCTGGTCGGGACTGCCCGGGGAGGAGCCAGTGTCTGGGCGGCTGCATTCTCGCCCCAGTTGGGCAGCACTCTTCAGGATGAACGTGAAAATGGATTGATTGTTCAGCAGTACGTGGGAACGGGACAGGTGATCTGGATCGGGATCGATAGTACGTGGCGCTGGCGCTACCTGGTGGGGGATCAGTATCATCATCGTTTCTGGGGCCAGTTGATGCGCTGGGCCGTCTCATTCAAGGCGGCTGCCGGGAACGACATCGTCCGGGTGGGGTTGCGAGAAGCAATCATCCGCACGGGGCAACCCGCGTTGTTTCAGGCCCGTTGGGATCAGCGATTCCTCGCCAGGCATCCTGGTCTGGAAGCAGAAGCGGTGATCGAACGCCAAGGGAATGCTGCTCCGTTCACGCAGAAAATCGCACTCACCCCCCGCGAAGGCAATCGGTTGATCTACGAAGGGCAGGCCTTGAATCTGCCGGCTGGAGAATACACCGTGCGTCTGCAGGCCAAAGGGGTTGCCACCAACCTGGAGTTGCCTGAAGTGGTCCTGGTGGTCAACGCGGAATTAACGCCGGAGTTGCAGGATGTCAGCACGAACCGGTCCTTGTTGGAACAGATTGCAAATTCCACCGGCGGGGAGTTTCTGTATCTCAACGAACTCGATCGCCTGCCGAACCTCTTCCAAAGTGCGACCACCAGCGAGCGAATTCGTGAAGAAATTCCATTAGACAGCCACTGGTCGATTCTCGTATTGTTCTGTGGACTGGCCATGGCGGAATGGGTCCTGCGTAAACTCAATGGGCTTCCCTGACATCCACCGAGTGGTCGGTCGGGCAGGGCCTTCGCCTTTTACAAAGCCGGATGAGTCCTACGCCAAAGTCGAAAAGGCGAAAGCCCTGGGTCGGTTGCAGCGCCCATTTGACAGAGCTTCCAAATTTGATCAGATGGAGAAGAGGGAGCAGGGGGCAGAAAATTCAATGATTCGCAGGCTTTTCCCCTGACTCCTCGAGCTTTGTCAATTTAAAAAATTCGGGTAGGGCTTAACACAAAGTCCGACAACGGAGGATGTTTCGCGATCACGTACCCTAAAACTAAGCCGTAACACGGCACTCGCGGCATTCAGTCTTTCATCAAGTGAAACCTTTTCGACGCGGGCACATGATCGACCAAACTGGTCTAACTCCTGTTCCCCCCAACCCACCACAGTCGCCTTATTCACAATGCAGAAATACAGAGTGATTTGCCCTCACTGCGAAGTCAGCCTGCTGGTTACTGAAGACCTGCTGGGTCAGTCGGGAACGTGCCCGGGCTGTCAGGCGGACTTTTTATTGCCTTCTGAAGAATCGTTCTCCGTGACAGCTGCGGAGATCGCGGTTCCTCCGGAAATACCATCCCAAACGCCTCCCGTCGTTCCACGAGAACGCATCCCGGTCCCCCCGAACGATCCTCCTTCCAGTACTGACCCGCTGCGATCTCTCACCAGCGGACCAGCACCGCAGACCAGTCCTCAAAAACCTGTCAGAATGGAGCATCGTCCCGCTCTGCGAATGCTGTCGGGCGTCATGAAGGTGCTGGCGGGTGTACAAGTCCTGGCAGGATGCCTTATTCTGATCCTTTTGCTGGTCCGTGCGATTCAGACTCCACCCCCTCCGCCGGAGCAGGTCCTGCTGACGATTGGTGTTGCCATTGCCGTGGGAACCAGTGCGATTCCCATGCTTGCCTTTGCAGAACTGATCGGCGTCTTTCTCTCACAGGAAGAGATGTTACGTCACCTGGTCAATCATCACCGGAGGCAATCAGACCAGGAATAGCAGATTCCGTACTCTGTACTTGCAGGTCTGTCCAAGTGGAGGCAAAGGGAGGAGGGACAAAGGACAGGGAACAGGAGAAAACGCAGTCTTTCTCTGTTCTCTATCCCCATTTCGTGAATGCGAAACCGGTCTCGAAGCCTCTAGACCAGTTTTGGTCGATCATGTGCCCGCGCCGAAAGGATTTCACCTGATGAAAGACTGAATGCCGCGAGGCAAGTTCGCCACAAGATTTACAAAAACGCTCTAGTGCTTCGTCAATTTTAAAAATTCGGGTAGGGCTTCACGCAAAGTCCGACAACGGAGGACGTTTCGCGATCACGTACCCGAAATCCAAGCCCTGACAGAGCACTAGTGGCACAGGTATTTCTGTCTGTGCATTTTTCAACAGGTTCCTCACCCCCTGATTGGCCGGATCTCACATGTGGAATTCGCTGAAGAACATGTTCGGCCCTCGCGACCTGACGCAGACAGATTACATTCAGCGCACGCAGGAACTGGTACAGCGGAGTCCATTGCCGGTCATTTGGTTGTTCGGGAAAACCGGAAGCGGAAAATCGAGCATCATCCGCTATCTCACCGGCGTCGATTCCATTGAAGTGGGAACCGGCTATCGCCCACAAACACGGTTTTCGTCGAAGTACGATTTCCCGAACGAATCGGAACCGCTGTTGCGCTTCCTCGATACGCGTGGACTGGGAGAAGTGGCCTATGATCCTGCTGAGGATCTTCAGCAGTTCGGAGCAGAAACCCAGCTGATGATTGTGGTCGTCCGGGCGATGGATCACGCGGTGTCAGAAATCGTCGAGGCGCTCCGCAAGATTCGACACGACTCTCCCAAACGCCCAGTGATCCTGGCCCTGACTGCCTTACACGATGCCTATCCCGGGGAACAGCATCCCGAAGTCGACCCCTTTGGACAGGGACCATTTCCGTTGCCGGACAATCTGCATCGGGATCTGCACCGGTCTATCCATCTGCAATATGAACGATTTCGTGGCCTGTTTGATCGTGCTGTCCCACTCGATCTCACTCCGATCGAAGAAGGTTTTGAGGAACCCTGTTTTGGAGGAGAACGACTCAAGGCGGCCATCATCGAATCTTTGCCCGGCGCGTATCGTCAAACGTTGTTACAACTGAATGAAGTAGTGGCTCCGCTCAAAGATTATACCTGGAAGCGGGCCATGCCAGTGATTCTGGGGACCAGCACTCTGGCTGCGACTGCTGCAGCCATTCCGGTTCCCTGGGTCGATATCCCCGTGGTCATGGGGATTCAGACACATCTGGCCTATAAGTTGGCGCGCATTCACCGCCAGCGGATCGATGCCCAGACAATTGCTCATGTGACCGGTGGCCTGGGC
>Ga0182739_1001900_pt1 | contig 20548 bp, 18 predicted proteins | sample eDN5th30CBELigBY_FD_128873 | JGI IMG/M metagenome (GOLD analysis project Ga0182739, IMG submission 128873) | Enriched backyard soil microbial communities from Emeryville, California, USA - eDNA 5th pass 30_C BE-Lig BY (version 2) (version 2) | ecosystem: Environmental > Terrestrial > Soil >...
CGGGGAAGTGCTCGGCGTCGGCGTCGGCGTGGAGGTGGTGGTCGCCGACGGCTCTGGCGCGGGGGAGGTCACGCTCGGCGACGGGACGGCCTCGGCGGCTCCGACGCGGAACGTGTAGGTCTGCGGCTGCGAGCGCGCCGTCCCGCCGCCCACGCGCTCGGCCTGTGCGACGAACGTCAGCGTGTAGGTCCCGGGTGCGTCGAAGACCCAGTTGGCGTGGGTGTGTGCGCCGACGTGCTCGACGATCGTGCGCAGCGACTCGTCGGTGGAGCTGAGCAGGCGCTGGGGGCCGTCGATGTCGTTCAGGTAGAGCTCCATCCGCCCGGGGCCGGTGATCGCCTGCAGGTCCAGGCGCACGCGATCGTCGGTGAACGTGCCGCGGGGGAGGCTCTCGGTCTCCCAGCCGGCCCACAGCACGCCCGGCTGGTAGGACTGCGGGATCGTCCAGACCGTCGTGCCCGGCTCGCCGAGGAACGCGTAGTCCGCGAGGTCGGGGACCGTCCGCTGGAGCGCGTCGGTGATGTGGAACAGCACGTCGTCGGGATCGAGCACCGTCCCCGCGCCGGAGTCCAGGTCGGCACGCGTCTTCAGCACGAGCGTGTCGGACTCGTAGCGGATGCTGACGGCATCGGTGTGCTGGTGGTCGAGCACCAGCGGGTCGCCCGCGGCGTGCGCGGCGACGGCAGTAGCCGACAGGAGCAGGGATGCTGCGCCGAGCGTCGCGAGGATCGTGCGGGTGCGGCGGGTGGTCTGGGAGCGGACGGGCGTCGGGAGAGCGGGCATTTCTCGGCGTATCGCTTTTCACATCGTTTCGAGCGGGCGGATGGCCGTGTGTGAACGGCGCTATTGATAATGGTTATCATTTACGTATGTCCCGCGTCAAACCCCGTCGCCTTCTCGCGCCCGCTGCGCTCGCGGTCGCCGTCGTCGTGACCGGCTGCGGTGCCGGGTCCGCCGAGGCCCCCGCCGACGCGGGCGTGCGCGTCGTGACGACGACCGGCATCCTCGCCGATCTTGCGCGCGAGGTCGTCGGCGACCGGGCCGTCGTGAGCGCGATCGTCCCCGACGGAGCCGATCCGCACAGCTACGAGCCGTCGCTGCGCGACGTGCGCGACATCGTGTACGCCGATGTCGCGTTCACCAACTACCTGCTGCTCGAGGAGCAGAGCATCGTCAAGGCGCTCGACGCCAACCTGCGCGACGGCGTGCCCAACGTGTCGCTGGCCGAGAGCGCGGTCAAGTACGCGGCGGAGATCATCCCGCTCGTGGAGGACGTGTCGCTGGACACCGTGTGGCTCGGCGTGCGCGTGCGCGGCGACGGTGCGGCGCACGGCGCCGACCGCAGCTCCGACGTGCTCCTGAGCGCCACCGCGATGACCGGTCCCGGCGACCTGCACGCGTACCTGACCGGGACGTTCGGCGACGTCACCCGCTACGTCGACTCCGGAGACGGGTTCGACGCGGGCGCCGGATACCAGGACGACACGATGCGGCTGCCGCCCGATGCGCACACGCATCTGAGCTGGGCCTTCACCGCGCCGGGCGTCTACACGCTCGACGTGCAGGCGAAGCTCCAGGTCGATCCGCGGTCGAAGCCCATCCCGATCGCGGAGGGTACCGTCGTCTTCGCCGTCGGCGTCGATCCGCACTCCGTGCCAGGCAGGACCGGAGCGCACGTGCTGAACGCGGGTCACGCCGACCTCACGGTCGACCTCGACGGCGGCGCGCTGCGGATCCTCGCCGACCACGAGCACGGCTCCGCCGAGGTGCATCAGGAGCTGCTCGACCTCGGCGACGTCGTCGTCGAGGTGCCGACGAAGGCCCTGCACCCGATCCCGGGCGAGCCCGCGTTCCGCTTCCTCGGTCGCGCCGGCGACCCCGTCTACCAGCTGCCGCAGGCGGTGCTGGGCAAGCACGTGCACGGCGAGATCGACCCGCACCTGTGGCAGAACGTGCGAAACGCGATGGCCTACGTCGAGATCATGCGCGACACCCTCGTCCAGGCAGACCCTGCCGGAGCGCGCGAGTACCGCGACAACGCCGCGGTGTACCTGCGCGAGCTGCAGCGGCTCGACGACGACGTGCGTGCCGCGATCGCCGCCATCCCGCCCGCACGGAGGGTCCTCGTCACGACCCACGACGCCTTCGGCTATCTCGCCGCGGCCTACGACCTCACGGTCGCCGGCTTCGTGACGCCGAACCCGGCCGGCGAGCCCAGCATCGCCGACCGCAAGAGGCTCACGCAGACCATCCGCGACCTGCGCGTTCCCGCCGTGTTCCTCGAACCGAACCTCGCAGCCCGCTCGTCGACGCTCGTCGAGGTCGCGAAGGAGCAGGGCGTGCGGGTGTGCCCCATCCACGGCGACGCGCTCGATGCCGACGCCCCCACCTACGTCGCCATGATGCGCGCGAACGCCGCATCGCTCGTGGCCTGCCTGACCGAATGAACCGACACACCGAGGAACATCCATGACGACTCCCTCCACCGCCCGGCTCGCCGGGGCGGCCGCCCTGATCTGCGCGCTGGCGTCCCTGCTGTGGGGCGCGCCGGCATCCGCCGACGACTCCGGCCAGATCATCGACCCGAGCCAGGCGCAGGGGACCGGTCGGGTCGTCCTGGCGGCCGGCCACGTCGACTTCGGCCCGACGTACGGCACGGGGAGCTGGGCGCTGCAGATCCACGACGACACGACGACGCCGCGATACTGGCGCAACCCCGCGGACGTCGTCCTGCAGGTCTCCGACGCGGCGATGCTGGAAGTGCCGGACGACGACGCCTTCGCCTTCCTGCAGCTGCCGCCGGGATCCCGCGTGCACGTCGTGCCGCAGGTGGAGCAGCCGGGCGTCGTGTGGGTCGGCTGGAACACCCAGGAGCCGACCGTGCTCGACAGCCTCATGCGGGGGGCGACGCTGCGCATCCACGCGATCGAGGGACCCGGCGAGGTCACGTCGTACCTGCAGGGAGGGAACTTCGGGGAGCCCCAGGTGCTGTGGTCGACCCGCGCATCCTTCCCGCAGGAGGCGTGGATCGAGGTGAACACGCACACGCACGCCAACTGGGTCTTCAGCGAGCCGGGCGTCTACCTCGTCGACGCGGAGTTCGCCGGCGAGCTCACCACGGGCGAGGAGCTCAGCGCGCGCGGCACGCTGCGGTTCGCCGTCGGGGACGATACCGATCCGGGCGATGCCTTCGCGGCGCAGCTCCCGCCGCCGGACCCGTCGGCGGCGGCATCGGATGCCGGTGCCGCCTCGGTGGACGACGGTGATCGCGATGGCGACGGCGAAGGGCCGTCGCTGTGGATCCTCGTGACGATCGGCGCGGTCGGCCTCATCGTGGCCGTCGCGGTGGTCACAACGACCTCCGCGCGCGCCCGCCGTCGCGCCCAGGAGGGGCGATCGTGACGGCCCGCGCCGGGGCCGCCTCCGCCGAAGGCACGGCGGGGATCCGCGTGGTCGGGGTGAGCGTCGACCTCGGCGGACGCCGGGTGCTGACCGACGTGAGCCTGGACGTCCGGCCGGGGGAGTTCGCCGGGCTCCTGGGTCCCAACGGGGCGGGCAAGACGACGCTGCTGCGCACGATCCTCGGCCTGCTCGCCCCCGGTGCCGGGACGGTGCGCATCGACGGCGCGCGCCCCGCCGACGTGCGGGCGTCGGTCGGCTACGTGCCGCAGCGTCACGCGTTCGCATGGGACTTCCCGATCACCGTCGAGGAGGCCGTGCTGACCGGGCGCACCGCGCGGATCGGCTGGATGCGCCGGCCCCGCGCCGCGGACTACCGCGCGGCAGGCGAAGCGCTCGCGCGCGTCGGCATGACGGAGCTTCGTCGCCGGCCGGTCGGCGAGCTGTCGGGCGGGCAGCGTCAGCGCGTGCTCGTCGCGCGGGCGCTCGCGCTGGATCCGACCACGCTGCTCCTCGACGAGCCGTTCACGGGTCTCGACATGCCGACCCAGGAGCTTCTCACCGAGCTGTTCGCACAGCTCGCGGCCGAGGGCCGTGCCGTGCTCATGACGACCCACGACATCGCCGCCGCCGTCCACGAGTGCTCCCGGCTCTGTCTGCTCAACGGGCGGGTCATCGCCGACGGCGCCGCCGCACGGCTGCCCGTCGACGCGTGGATGCGCGCCTTCGACGTGCGCGCAGGCAATCCGCTGCTGCGCGTCGTGGCCGCCGCCCCGGAGGTGCCCCATGCTCTCACCCGCTGACTTCCTCGCCGACCTGCTCAATCCCGACCTCGCCTTCCTCCCGAAGGCGCTCGCCGTCGCGATGATGTCGAGCCTCATCTGCGGCGTCATCGGCAGCTACGTCGTGCTGCGCGGGATGGCGTTCATCGGAGACGCCGTCGCGCACGCTGTCTTCCCCGGTCTCGCCGTCGCGTTCGTGCTGCAGGGCAGCCTCGTCCTCGGCGGCGCCGTCGCGGGGGTCCTCACCGCCGTGCTCGTCGCCGCGTTCTCGCAGAACCGGCGCCTCAAGGAGGACAGCGTCATCGGCGTGTTCTTCGTCGCCGCGTTCGCCCTCGGCATCGTCGTCATCAGCAGCGCGCCCGGGTACGCCGGGTCGCTGCAGCAGTTCCTGTTCGGCTCCATCACCGGCATCCCCGACGAGGACGTGCTCGTCGTCGCGGCCGCGGGCCTCGTCCTGCTGACGGTCGTGTTCCTGCTGCACAAGGAGTTCGTGCTCGTCACCCTCGACCGGGAGACGGCCCGCGCCGCAGGCCTGCCGGTCTTCGCCCTCGACGGCGCGCTCTACGTGATGGTGGCCGTCGCGATCGTCATCTCGATCCAGACGATCGGCAACATCCTGGTGCTCGCGCTGCTGATCACCCCCGCCGCGGCCGCACGACTGCTCACGGACCGGCTGCCGGTCATGATGACGCTCGCGCCCCTCATCGGATCCGCGTCGGCGCTCGTCGGCCTCTACCTCTCCTGGAGCCTCGACCTGCCCGTCGGCGGGATGATCGTGCTCGTCGCGACCGCCGTGTTCCTTGCGGCGTGGCTGTTCGGGCCGAGGCACGGACTGGTCGCCCGCCGCGTGGGAGCCCGGCGGCGGCCCGCCGTCGCAGCGCAGGCGTGATGCGGCCGCATCCGGCGGCGGCGCGTCAGTCCAGCGGCGCGAAGGCGTCCGGGTCGTTGGCGATCGCCACCTCCAGCGCCGCCTCGATGTCCTCGTCGTCGAGCGTGTACGTCGCGTCGATGCGCTCCTCGGCATCCGCGAGGTCGTCGTCATCGGCGTCGCCGGCGGTCACGAGGTCGTGCTGCTCCAGGACGGCGTTGTCGATCGCCGCCGCCGCGTCCTCCAGACCCAGGAACCGGTACGCCTCCACGACCGCGTCGTTCGGGTAGATCTCGTCGTGGGCATGCAGCTCCACGGCGTTGAGCAGCCCGCCGTTGAGCGCGAGCCCGTGGAAGGTCAGGACCGTCACGAGTGCGGCGTCTCCGGGTCTCCTCGCATCGTCGGGGGAGTCCAGGTCGACGGCTCGGTTCCAGATCGCATCGGCGCGGGCGCTCATGCCTCCACGGTACGCGTCCGCGGCCCCTCGTCACATGACCGCGGCGGCATCCACCCGTCTCTAAGATGGATCGGTGGGGTCACGTGCTGTCCCCACCGGCCCGTTCTCGGCCGGAAGTCACCCGGGAGTGTTGTGCAGTGGCGCTGATCGTGCAGAAGTATGGCGGGTCGTCGGTCGCCGACGCCGAGGGCATCAAGCGCGTCGCCAAGCGCATCGTCGATGCCCGCCGCGCCGGTCACGACGTCGTCGTCGCCGTGAGCGCCATGGGCGACACGACCGACGAACTGCTCGAGCTCGCGCACGCCGTCGCCCCGATCCCGGCGCCCCGCGAGCTCGACATGCTGCTGTCCTCGGGCGAGCGCATCTCGATGGCGCTGCTGGCGATGGCCATCCACTCCATGGGCTTCGAGGCGCGATCGTTCACGGGCAGCCAGGCCGGCATGATCACGACGGCCGACCACGGCGCCGCCCGCATCGTCGACGTCACGCCGATCCGCCTGCGCGAGGCCCTCGACGAGGGGGCGATCGTCATCGTCGCCGGGTTCCAGGGCTTCAACCGCGACACCCGCGACATCACGACCCTCGGCCGCGGCGGATCCGACACGACCGCCGTCGCCCTCGCCGCGGCCCTCGACGCCGACGTCTGCGAGATCTACAGCGACGTCGACGGCATCTTCACGGCCGATCCGCGCGTGGTGCCCCGTGCACGCAAGCTCGCCACCGTCGGCGCCGAGGAGATGCTCGAGCTCGCCGCGAACGGGGCGAAGGTCCTCTACATCCGTGCCGTGGAGTACGCCCGCCGGCACGGCGTCATGATCCATGCCCGCTCGACCTTCAGCCCGGGGGTCGGCACGTTCGTGCTGGGTCCGGGTATGAAGGCGCCGGAGGGCGCGAACGGTCCCGAAGCAGGGGGAGAAGAGATGGAAGAGCCGATCGTCGCGGGAGTCGCGACCGACCTCAGCCAGGCGAAGATCACGGTCATCGGGGTGCCCGATGTTCCCGGAAAGGCCGCCGACATCTTCAAGATCGTCGCGCGCAGCGGCGCCAACGTCGACATGATCGTCCAGAACGTGTCGGCGGCGGCGACCGGACGCACCGACATCTCGTTCACCCTTCCCAAGGCGGACGCCTCCGCCGCGCTGCGGGCGCTCGCCGCCGAGCAGCAGGACGTCGGGTTCGAGAGCCTCGTGCACGACGACCAGATCGGCAAGCTGTCCGTCGTCGGCGCCGGCATGCGCGCCCACTCGGGCGTCTCGGCGACGCTGTTCGAGGCACTGTCGACGGCGGGCGTGAACATCGAGATGATCTCGACCTCCGAGATCCGCATCTCGGTCGTCGTCCGCGGAGACGAGCTGGCCGATGCCGCCCGCGTCGTGCACACGGCGTACGGGCTCGACGGCGACACCGAAGCGGTCGTCTACGCGGGCACCGGCCGCTGAGAGTGTCGCAGCCGCGGCTGCACGACGACCAGCTCCCCGTCACGGCGGAGCTGGTCCGGCAGTTGCTGGCCGCGCAGGTGCCCGCGCTGGCGGATGAGCCCATCCGGCGCATCCGGTCGACCGGCACGGTCAACGCCCTGTTCCGCGTCGGCGACGGCGCGCTCGCGCGACTGCCGATCATGGCGGACTGGAGCGATCCGGACGCCGAGGCGGCGACTCTCGCGCGCGTCGTGCCGCACCTGTCTGTGCGCGTTCCCGACGTCCGTCACGTCGGGCTGCCGGGTGCCGGATACCCGCAGCGTTGGCTCCTGCTGGAGTGGATCGACGGCGAGACCGTCGCTCCGGGGACGGGCGGGACCGAGCTGGCGGACGACCTCGCCGGCTTCCTCCGAGAACTGTGGACCGTGCCGACGGCGGGTGCTCGTGCCGGGTATCGCGTCGGGCTGCGCCGCCACGACGCGGCCGTCCGCGAGTCGCTGGCGGCGGCATCCGACCTCGTCGACGTCGCGGCGCTGACCCGACGATGGGACTCCATCCTGGAGACAGCGTCGTGGGGCCGCCCGCCCCGCTGGACCCACAGCGACCTCCTCGCAGGAAACGTGCTCCTGGACGGCGCCGGCCGGTTGACGGCGGTGCTCGACTGGGAGTCGGCGGGCGTCGGCGACCCCGCCTGCGACCTCATGGCCGCGTGGAGCATGCTCGATCGCGCGGGGCGCGAGCGGATGCGGCAGGTGCTCGACCTCGACGACGACACCTGGACCCGCGGCAGCGGGTGGGCGCTCTTGCAGGCCGCGATCGCCCTGCCCTACTACCGCGACACGAACCCGGGGCTGGTGGCGCACTCCCTGCACGTGCTGGGCGAGCTCACCCGCGAGGCCGACGCGCCCGGCTGACTCGTGCCCGGCCGGTCCTCCCGTCCATCCGGTTCGTTTCTCAGGAAGGTTGTGACTCGCACCGCTTCCGGACCGCATCGATCCGCGGATCGGTCAGCTGCCGGAGCCGGTCCTTCCTGAATTGTGCGCGTCAGCGGCGAGCCACTCCGCGAAGGTCGGCCCGAGCAGCCGCGCGTCGGCGCCGGGCAAAGCCAGTCCTTGCCGCATGCCGCGCATCTGAGCGCCGGGGAGACGGACGGGGATGACCGGTCCGCGCCGTCCCTGCCGGCGGATCCAGGCGCGGATCATGTCGGACAGGTCCTCCTCGCGGGGGCCGGCGATGTCGACGGTGCGGCCTTGCGGGCCGGCCTCGGCGAGCGTGACGAGGTGCTCGCCCACCTCCGCCGCCGCGATCGGCTGCGTCCGTGCGCGCGGCGCGAGCTGGATCGGGCCGAACCTCGCCCGCGTCGCCGTCTGCTGCGCGAACTCGTGGAACTGCGTCGCGCGGACGATCGTCCAGGGCACGGGCCCCCGTTCATAGAGCTCCTCCTGGGCGACCTTCCCGGCGTAGTAGCCGTGCGGATTCCGGTCGACCCCGACGATCGACAGCAGGACGGCGTGCGGCACTCCGGCGTCGGCGGCGGCGGCCAGGAGTGCGCCGGAGGCGGCGCGGAAGAACTCCGTCGAAGCGGTCTCGCTCAGCGTGCCGATGCTCACGGCGTCCACGACCGCGTCGGCGCCGCGCAGCGCGTCCTCCAGTCCTGTCCCGTCACGCAGGTCGACACCGGTGGAGCGCGCGATCACCACCGTCTCGTGTCCGCGGTGGCGGGCTGCCGCCACGACCTCCCGCCCGACCGTTCCCGTTCCTCCGGCGACAGCGATCCTCATGCTCGTCCTTTCTCGCGTGCGTCACTGTACCGACGACGCGGCGCGACAGAATGTGAGGTGGTGCGCGCGCCGGATCGGGCCGTGAACCGGAAGGGACGGCGTGGAGGGCATCGGGTCGCAGGCCTCGCCGCGCGGTGCGGCTCCCGAGGGGGAGCGTGCGGCGCTGCTGGGTGCCGCGTTCCGGATGCTGGGAACCATCTCCGACGCGGAGGACGCCGTGCAGGAGGCGTACGTGCGCTGGCTGCGCCTCGATGAGTCGGAGCGCGCCGCGATCGCCAGGCCGGGCGCGTGGCTCATGCGCGTCACGGGCCGGATCTGCCTCGACATGCTCGGTTCGGCGCGGGCACGCCGCGAGCGCTACGTCGGCGAATGGCTGCCCGAGCCCGTGCCCGCCTTCTCCGAGGTCGCGCTGGCAGGCGCCGACCCCCTCGACCGCGTCGCGAGGGACGACAGCGTCTCGATCGCGCTGCTGCGGGTGATGGAGTCGCTCACTCCGGCCGAGCGGGTCGTCTTCGTGCTGCACGACGTGTTCGGGATGCCGTTCGGCGAGGTCGCCGGGGCCGTCGGGCGCTCTTCCGCGGCGTGCCGCCAGCTCGCGACGGCCGCACGCAGGCATATCGGCAAGCGGCGCGGGAAGCCGGTGCCCCGGGCCCGTCACGACGCGGTCGTACGGGCGTTCGCCGAGGCCGCGGCCACGGGGGAGCTCGCCGCCCTCATGGCGGTGCTCGATCCGGAGGTCGCGTTCCGCTCCGACGGCGGCGGTGTCGTCTCGGCGGCGCGTCGCGTCGTCCGCGGCGCCGATCACGTGGGGCGGCTGCTGCGGGGGCTTGCCGCCAAGGAGCCGGAGGCGGAGTATTCGGAGGCGGCGGCAGCGGACGGCGCGGGCATCCTCATCCGGGTGGACGGCGTCGTGGCCGCCTTCGTCTCACTGGGCACCGACGGCGAGCGCGTGACGGATGTCTGGATCATGCGCAACCCTGACAAGCTCCGCCTGTGGGCGTGAGGCGCAACACGGGCGCCCGGTGCCGCGGCGGCCGGTAGAATCGCGGGAACGCCCGCTCGTGGCGTTCTCACCCCACCGCGACGAAAGCACCGCCATGACCCGTATCTCCGATTCAGGACTCTCTGTCGCCGTCGTCGGCGCCACCGGCCAGGTCGGGACGGTCATGCGCGAGATTCTCGCGGAGCGCGCGTTCCCGATCCGCGAGCTCCGCCTGTTCGCCACCGCCCGCAGCGCCGGCACCGCGGTCGAGTTCGGCGGCGAGACCGTCATCATCGAGGATGTCGCGACCGCCGACCCGGCCGGCATCGACATCGCGCTGTTCAGCGCGGGGGCGACGGGCTCGCGCGCGCACGCGCCGCGGTTCGCGGAGGCCGGCGCCGTCGTCATCGACAACTCCAGCGCGTGGCGCAACGACCCCGAGGTGCCGCTCGTGGTGAGCGAGGTCAACCCGCACGCGATCGACGAGCGTCCCAAGGGCATCATCGCGAACCCCAACTGCACGACGATGGCCGCCATGCCGGTCCTGAAGCCGCTCGACGCCGAGGCGGGGTTGGAGCGCCTCATCGTCAGCACGTACCAGGCCGTGTCGGGATCCGGGCTCGCCGGTGCGCAGGAGCTTCTCGGCCAGGTCGAGGGCGTGCTCGCGCAGGGCCACACGCTCGATCTGGTCCACGACGGTTCGGCGGTCGACTTCCCGCAGCCGGAGAAGTACGTCGCGCCGATCGCGTTCGACGTCATCCCCCTCGCGGGCAGCCTCGTCGACGACGGACTGAACGAGACGGACGAGGAGAAGAAGCTCCGCAACGAGAGTCGTCGGATCCTCGAGCTCCCGGGTCTCCGTGTCGCGGGCACCTGCGTCCGCGTGCCGGTCTTCACGGGCCACTCGCTGTCGATCCACGCCGAGTTCGCCCGCGACATCACCCCGGAGCGGGCGCGCGAGGTTCTCGCATCCGCGCCTGGCGTGGCCCTCGAAGAGGTGCCGACGCCGCTGCAGGCGGCAGGCAGCGACCCGAGCTACGTCGGCCGCATCCGCGCCGACCAGTCCGCACCCGAGGGCAAGGGCCTCGTGCTGTTCATCAGCAACGACAACCTGCGCAAGGGCGCGGCCCTCAACGCGGTGCAGATCGCCGAGCTCGTCGCGGCACGCCTGACCGCCGCCGTCTGAGTTCCGCGGTTCTCGCAGCGGCAAGAACCAGGCTCCTTGACGGATGCCCGCGCCGCCGCCGGGCCGAAAGCGCCCGCGACCGGGCCTAGACTGGTGCATCGTGAGCGAACCGTATGACGTCGTCCTGATCGGCGGTGGCATCATGAGTGCCACCCTCGGAACCCTGCTGAAGCAGCTGCAGCCGGACTGGAAGATCGTCGTCTGCGAGCGGCTGTCCGACGTGGCGCTGGAGTCGTCCAACGCCTGGAACAACGCCGGCACCGGACACGCCGCGCTCTGCGAGCTGAACTACATGCCCGAGGCCTCGGACGGCTCTGTCGACCCCGCCAAGGCGGTCGGCATCAACGAGCAGTTCCAGCAGAGCCGTCAGCTGTGGACCTCGCTCATCGAGCAGGGTGTGCTCGATGAGCCGTCGACCTTCATCAACGCCGCGCCGCACATGACCTTCGTCCGCGGCGAGAAGGATGTCGCCTACCTGAAGAAGCGCTACGAGGAGCTCAGGAAGCAGCCGCTGTTCGCCGGCATCGAGTACTCCGAGGATTCGCGCGTCATCAACCAGTGGGCGCCGCTGCTCATGCAGAAGCGACGTGCGGGCGAGCCGTTCGCCGCGACCCGCGTGCCGGCGGGCACCGACGTCGACTTCGGCGCGCTCACCCGTCAGCTGTTCGCCCACCTGCGCGATCAGGGCGTGGAGGTCGTGACCAACCGCGAGGTGCGGAACCTGTCGCGGCAGGCGGACGGCACCTGGAAGGTCTCGTACCGGCACGCGCTCGGCCGCACGCCCGGCAGCCTCCGCGCACGGTTCGTGTTCGTCGGCGCCGGGGGATGGGCCATCAAGCTGCTGCAGCGTTCCGGCATCCCGGAGATCAAGGGCTACGGCGTCTTCCCGATCGGCGGTCAGTTCCTGAAGACCACCAACCCGGCTGTCGTGTCCCAGCACAAGGCGAAGGTCTATTCGCAGGCGTCGGTCGGCGCTCCGCCGATGTCCGTTCCGCACCTCGACACGCGCGTCGTCGACGGCGAGGCGTCGCTGCTGTTCGGGCCGTTCGCGACCTTCAGCCCCAAGTTCCTGAAGAACGGTCGGCTGACCGACATCGTCGCGCAGGTGCGTCCGGGAAACCTGTGGCCCATGCTCAAGGTCGCGATCGACAACCCGAGCCTCATCACCTATCTCGTGGGCGAGCTGCTGAAGAACCACAAGCGCAAGGTCGACTCGCTGCGCACCTTCATGCCGACAGCGAAGGACGAGGACTGGGAGCTCATCCAGGCCGGTCAGCGCGCGCAGGTCATGAAGAAGGACCCCGACAAGGGCGGCGTGCTCCAGTTCGGCACCGAGGTCGTCACGTCGGCCGACGGGTCGATCGCCGGGCTGCTCGGCGCCTCCCCGGGGGCGTCGACCGCGGCGTCCATCATGCTGGGCCTGCTCAAGAGGTGCTTCCCTGACCGCATCGACGGATGGCAGCCTGCGCTCCGCGAGCTCATCCCGAGCTACGGCGAGACGCTCAACACGCGACCCGAGGTGGCCGCCCGGTCGCTGCAGGAGACCGCCGCCGCGCTCCGCATCAACGCCTGACCCCTCCCCGGTCCCTGAGCCCGCCCGGTCCCTGAGCGTGTCGAAGGGTCGTTGCTCTCTGGTCCCTGAGCGTGTCGAAGGGTCGTTGCTCTCTGGTCTCTGAGCGTGTCGAAGGGTCGTTGCTCTCTGGTCTCTGAGCGTGTCGAAGGGTCGTTGCTCTCTGGTCTCTGAGCGTGTCGAAGGGTCGTCGCTCTCTGGTCTCTGAGCGTGTCGAAGGGTCGTCGCTCTCTGGTCTCTGAGCGTGTCGAAGGGTCGTCACTCTCTGGTCCCTGAGCGTGTCGAAGGGTCGTTAGCCTGGACAGCATGCGCAGACGACGGATGCCGGCATTCCTGGCCGCCCTGACCGCTCTCGTCCTCATCCTGCTGCCGACCGCCGCGCACGCCGGTGTCGACGACTTCGAGTACGACTCGTTCACCGGCGACTACTACCTGAGCCGCTCGACGACCGATGCGGCCGAGCTGTACGTCATCGAGACGATCGTCGCCTCCTTCCCGGAGTTCGACCAGAACAAGGGCATGGTCCGCCGTCTCCCGCGCACGCAGTCGGGGATCGACCTCGACACCCAGGTCGTCAACGTCACGGGCCTCGACGGCACGGGACAGCAGACGGTCATCCCGTGGTGGACCGAGTCCGACGAGGACTGGATCTACGTGCTCACGGGCGACGACGAGTACGTGCACGGCGACCAGACCTACGTCATCAGCTACACGATGAGCGATGTCGTCATCCGCTACCCCGACACCGAGGCCGACGAGTTCTACTGGGACACCGTCGGCGTCGATCACGCGCAGCCCTTCCGGGATGTGATCGTGAACGTGCACCTGACGGGGACGGTCGCCGCCGACCTGCTCGACGGGCAGACCGCGTGCTACCGGGGGCCCGAGGGGGCGACGACGCCGTGCGAGCTGAACGGACCCGCCGCCGCCACCGAGGCCTGGCCGCCTGCGGTGTCGTCGTGGGCGGCCTGGCACGGCGCCTCCAGTGCGGGGGCGCAGCAGTTCACGGTCCGCGCCGGCGCGCTGGCCGCCGACGAGAACGTGACGGTCGCGCTCGGCTTCCGCACCGGCAGCTTCGCCGCCGCGAGCCCTCCGCCCCCGCCGCCGTATCCCTGGTGGCAGTGGATCGTGCCGCTGCTCGCGCTGGCGGGAGGAGCCCTCGGCATCCCGATCATGCTCCTCGTGCGGGCGCGGATGAGGCGCAATCCGGACAGGACCCCCGTCATCGTGCGGTACACGCCGCCCGAGGACGAGTCGCTCACCCTGTCGGCAGGGGTGCTCGACGTGCCGGCCCGCGCACTCGCTGCGCACACGGTCGACCTCGCAGTGCGCGACAAGCTCGCGATCCACGCGACCGGCGACCGCGACGATCCCGGCGACTTCACGCTCGAACTGACCGACCCGAGCGGCCTCGACCACGACGACCGGCGGGTGGTCGACATGCTGTTCGGGCGGTCCGCCGAGCCGGGGGCGACCGTGTCGCTCAAGACGTTCGCCGACAAGCCTCCCAAGCGGGCGGTCACCTATGTCCGCCGCATCGACGAGTTCACGGTGCAGCGGGGCTACCGCGCGAAGGCGCCGGGCTGGGTCGGGGCGCTGCGCGGCGGCCTGCAGTTCGGCGCGCTGATCCTCGGGCTCCTGCTGCTGACCGGCTCGGACTGGTTCTCCGCCGTCCGCGACTCGAACGGCTGGTGGGTGATGCTCGCCGCGGTCGCCGCGTGCGCCGTGACCTTCATCGGCCTCCCCTTCGTCACGGTGCCTGCCACGACCCTCACCGTCGCCGGGGGAGAGCACGTGCACGAGCTGGAGGGCATCCGCGAGTACCTCCAGCTCGCCGAGGAGGATCGCCTGAAGGCCGCGCAGGCCCCGCAGACCGCCGATCTGGTCTCCTCGGGCCGGCGCGCGTTCGGCGACGACAGTCCCGGCACGGTCGTCAACCTGTACGAGCGGCTCCTGCCCTATGCCGTGCTCTTCGGGCTCGAACGCGAGTGGGCGAAGGTGATCCGCGCCCGGATGCCGCAGGCCGAGGCCGCGGGCAGTGTCGCCCTGCTCGACGTCATCACCTCGCGCTCGCTGGCCGACGCATCCTCCTCCGTCGGGCGGCTCGCCGTGACGCCGGTGTCGACCTCGCGCAGCGGCGGCTCGTCCTGGAGCTCCTCCAGCAGCGGCTGGTCGAGTTCGGGCGGCTCGTCCGGCGGCGGCTTCTCGGGCGGCGGCGGTGGCGGCGGCGGATTCGGCGGGCGCTGAGATGCGGCTGTGGTCGCTGGATCCGGCGGTCCTCGACCGTGCGGCGCTCGTCGCGTGCTGGCGGGAGGGACTGCTCGCGCAGAAGGTCCTCGCGGGCCTCACGCGCGGGTACACCCGGCATCCGCAACTGGAGCGCTTCCGCGAGAGCGCCGATCCGCCGGGGGCGATCGGTCACTTCCTGAGCGCGCTGCAGGCCGAGGCCACCGCCCGCGGGTACCGGTTCGATCGCGGGCGCATCACGGTGGCCGATGCCGGCGCGCCCGGCATCCCCGTGACCGACGGTCAGCTCGCGTTCGAGCTGGAGCACCTGCGTCGGAAGGTCGCCGATCGGGCGCCCGACTGGCTGCCGCGCCTGCCGGTCGTCGCGGCTCCGGCGCCGTCGTTCGTCGTGGTTCCGGGCGGTGTCGAGGGCTGGGAGCGGCCGTAGCCGCGTTTCGTCTCGCTTCGCTCGCTCAACGCCCGGGGGAGTGCCGTTCCTCCCGGTCGTTGAGCGAGCGGCGCAGCCGCGAGACGAAACGCAGCCCGCCGTGGTCGAATAAGCTCGTCCGGTGGCCAAACTGTACTTCCGCTACGGCGCGATGAACTCCGGGAAGTCGACCGCGCTGCTGCAGGCCGCCTACAACTACGAGGAGCGCGGGCAGCACATCCTGCTCGCCAAGCCCGAGATCGACACGAAGGGCGCCGCCCAGATCTCCAGCCGGCTGGGGGTCCAGCGGACGGTCGACTTCCTGATCCGCCCCGGCGATGATGTGCGTGTGCTGTTCGCCGCGCACCGCGCGCGGGTCCGTGCGGCGGCGGAGGAGGCGCTGATCCCCGAGTCCGCTGCGACGGGGGCCCGGCCCGACGTCGCGTGCCTGCTGATCGACGAGGCGCAGTTCCTGACTCCCGCCCAGGTCGATGACCTCCTCCGCGTCGTCGTCGAGGACCGCATCCCCGTGCTCGCCTATGGCATCCGCACCGATTTCCAGACCCGCGCCTTCCCGGGGTCGGCGCGCCTGTTGGAGCTCGCCCACAGCCTGGAGGAGCTGAAGACGATCTGCCGCTGCGGACGCAAGGCGCTGTTCAACGCGCGGCTGGTCGGCGGCCGGTTCGTCTTCGACGGCGACCAGGTCGCGATCGACGAGCTCAGCGCCGACCGGGTGACCTACGAGTCGATGTGCGCGGAGTGCTACCTGCGCGAATCCGGCGGCCGGCTCACCTGACCCCCCGCGTTCCGGCTCCCGGACGCGCGTTTCTCAGGAACGCTCGTGGCGACGGACCTCCCGAGCTCCAGGATCACGCGGCTACCTTCCCCGCGCGGGCCCGGTCATCCTGAGAAACGAACACGGATGGCGTGGCCAGACCACACGCGGTAGTGTGGTCGGACCACGAGGGGAGCTCGATGACCGACACCGCACCGGCGCGCGCCTGGCGCGTCGTGCTCGAAAGGATCGAAGCGGATCTGCTGGCGGGCCGGCTCGGACCGGGAGACCGCCTGCCCCCGGAGCGTGAGCTGGCGACGACGCTCGGGGTCGGCAGGTCGAGCGTCCGCGAGGCGCTGCGCGTGCTGGAGGTCATGGGCCTCATCCGCACGGCCACCGGCTCCGGCCCGACCGCGGGGGCCATCGTCACGGCGACGCCGCGAGGCGGGCTCGCCCAGCTGCTGCGGCTGCAGGTGGCGGCGCAGGGCTTCCCGGTCTCCGACGTCTACGAGACCCGTCTGATCCTCGAAGAGTGGGCCGTCGGTCTCGTGGCCGGCCTCGACTCCGCCGACCTCGCCGGCGCGCACGCGACGCTGGAGGCGATGGAGGATCAGACCCTCTCGACGGACGAGTTCCTGGCGCTCGACACCCAGTTCCATCTGCGCCTGACCGAGGCCGCAGGAAACCGCGTCGTGGAGGCGACGATGGCCGGCCTGCGCTCGGCGATCGAGAGCTACGTGCGCTCGGGCTCCCAGCGGATCGCCGACTGGCAGAGCACCGCCGACAGGCTGCGGCGCGAGCACGCGGGCCTGCTCCGCGCGATCGAGGCGGGCGACGCCGAGCAGGCGCGCGACCTCGTCCGCGCGCACATCACCGGCTACTACGCCGACGCGGGCCTGTCCGCCCCGTCGGACCTTCCGACCCCCGATCCCCTCCGAGAGGACCCATGATGGTTCAGCGCCAGCTGCCGAAGATCCCCGAGCTGCTCGAGCTCATGCAGTTCAAGAAGCCCGAACTGGATGCCACGAAGCGGCGACTCGAGTCGGCCCTGACGATCGCCGACCTCCGCACGGTCGCGAAGCGCCGCACGCCGAAGGCGGCGTTCGACTACACCGACGGCGCGGCCGAGGGCGAGCTGTCGCTGGCACGGGCGCGGCAGGCGTTCGAGGACATCGAGTTCCACCCCGACGTGCTGCGGCCCGCAGAGCACGTCGACACCTCCGTCGAGATCCTCGGCGGACCGTCGTCGCTGCCGTTCGGCATCGCGCCGACGGGCTTCACGCGCCTCATGCAGACCGAAGGCGAGGTCGCGGGCGCCTCCGCCGCCGGAGCCGCCGGCATCCCGTTCACGCTCTCCACGCTGGGGACGACCTCGATCGAGAACGTGCGGGCCGCGAACCCGCGCGGCCGCAACTGGTTCCAGCTGTACGTCATGCGCGATCGCGACATCTCGTACGGTCTGGTCAGACGTGCGGCGGATGCCGGGTTCGACACGCTCATGTTCACCGTCGACACCCCGATCGCCGGCGCCCGGCTGCGCGACAAGCGCAACGGGTTCTCGATCCCGCCGCAGCTCACGCTCGGCACGATCATCAACGCGATCCCGCGGCCGTGGTGGTGGATCGACTTCCTGACGACGCCGAAGCTGGAGTTCGCGTCGCTCACGACGACGGGCGGAACGGTCGGGGAGCTCCTCAACGCGGCGATGGACCCGACGATCAGCTACGAGGATCTCGCGGTCATCCGCGATCTGTGGCCGGGGAAGATCGTCATCAAGGGCGTGCAGAACGTGCCGGACGCGAAGCGGCTGGTCGATCTGGGCGTCGACGGCATCGTCCTGTCCAACCACGGCGGCCGCCAGCTCGACCGCGCTCCCGTGCCGTTCCGTCTGCTGCCGCAGGTGGTGCGCGAGGTGGGCAAGGACGCGACGGTCATGATCGACACCGGCATCATGAACGGCGCGGACATCGTGGCGTCGGTCGCCCTCGGGGCGAAGTTCACGCTGATCGGACGCGCCTACCTCTACGGGCTCATGGCGGGCGGGCGTCGCGGCGTCGACCGCACGATCGCGATCCTGCGCGGCGAGATCGAGCGCACGATGACGCTGCTGGGGGTGTCGAGCCTCGCCGAGCTCGAGCCGCGGCACGTCACGCAGCTGCAGCGTCTGGTCCCGGTCGGCGCACCCGCGGCGAGACGGGCACCCGCGCGCGTGAAGGCCTGAGGCGTTTCGTCCTCTGCGCTTCGTCTCGCTGCGCTCGCTCAACGACCGGGTCGGGCGTTGAGCGACGAGCGCAGCGAGGAGACGAGACGCCGATCGCGCGGCGTCAGCGCGCGGGCAGCGTCGGGATCAGCTCGTCGAGGTACGCGGCGGTGTCCTCCCAGCCCGTGACGGCGTGGCAGGTGACGCCCATCGCGAGCACGGGGTAGTCGTTGCCGTGCTCGTCGAGCCGGTCGCCGACGAACAGCATGTCGTCGAGGGCAATGCCGGTCTGGTCGGCGAGCTGCCGCATGCCGTAGGCCTTGTCGATGCCGCGGCGGGTGATGTCGATCGACGTGGATCCGCCGGAGCGGACCTCGAGGTCGGGCAGGTGTGCGGCGACGGCGTCGCGGAGGGTGTTCTTCTTCTCACCGCTCGGATCCCACGCGGCCTTCACGTCGACGGGTGCGGACTGCCCGAGGGCGGAGAAGGTGATCTGCGAGCCGCGGTCCTCCAGGATGTCGCCCCACGTCTGCGACTCCCACAGACCGAGCCGGCGCGCCTCCCGCTCGACGGCGGTGAGGGCGCGCTGCTTCTCGTCGTCTGTGAGGGAGTGCGCGTAGACGGTGCGCAGGCCGCCGTCCGAGATCCGGTAGTACTGCGTGCCACACGTGGGCAGGAGGTGGAAGCGGTCGAGCGTTGCGGCGTCCGTCTCCGGCAGCCGCTCGACGACCTGAGACTGGAACTGCAGCAGCTGGCCGCCCGAGATGATCGCGACCTCGACGCGCTCGGCGAGCCGCACGAGCAGGTCCGCCATACGAGGCGTGACGGCGCTCTTGGAGGGGGCGAGGGTGTCGTCGAGGTCGAAGGCGACGAGGCGGGGCGTGGTCATGGATGCAGCTCCGTGTCGGCGGACGTTATGCGAGAGGCCCCACCCGAGGGTGGAGCCTCTCTGCGGTCGGGGTGACAGGATTTGAACCTGCGGCCTCGTCGTCCCGAACGACGCGCGCTACCAAGCTGCGCCACACCCCGTGGCAACCCTCCGAGTCTACCCTGTCCTCGCCGCTCGCACCGAATCGGGCTGCGCCGCCGGCAGGAGACGGATCACCGACACCTCGGGCCGGCAGCCGAAGCGCACGGGGGCGTAGATCGAGTGGCCCAGGCCGGCGCTGACGTTCAGAGGCACGCGGCGTCCGTCGTGCGTCCACGTGCTCAGCCCGCGGGCCTGATCGAGCGGGATGTCGCAGTTGGCCACGAGCGCGGACGGCGAGAACGGGATGCGCACCTGCCCGCCGTGGGTGTGGCCGGCCAGCAGGACGTCTGCGCCGAGCTCCACGAACCGGTCGAGCACGCGCCGGTACGGGGCGTGGGTGACTCCCAGCGTGAGGTCGGCTTCCGGAGCGGCGCGCCACCAGCGGCCCCGGCGGGCGCGGTCGATCGCGGCGGGGAGCGCATCGAGGTCGTCCCAGTCGCGGTGGGCGTCGTCCACGCCGAATGTGTCGATGACCAGCCCCTGGACGTGGAGCCTCGCCGCCGTGTTGTCGATGCCGGTCCAGCCGAGCTCGTCGGTGAAGTAGCCGTCCATGGCGGCGGTGTCGAGGTTCTGTGCGCGCGGCTTGTGCCCCGACGGTCCCGAGAAGTAGGCGAGTGGATTGCGCGGGGCCGGGCCGATCACGTCGTTGGATCCGTGGACGAACACGCCGGGAACGCCGTGCAGCGGCGCGAAGGCCGCGCGGATGCCGGCCAGCCCGTCGGGGTGGCCGAGGTTGTCGCCGGTGTTGACGACGAAGTCGGGCTGGACCTGCTCCGCGATGTCGGCGATCCAGCGCTGCTTGCGTCGCTGCCAGGGCGCCATGTGCGCGTCGGACAGGTGCAGCACGGTCAGCGGCGCGCTGCCCGCGGGGAGGACGGCGAGGTCGTGACGGCGGGCGGTGAACAGGAAGCGCTCGATGCCGATGCCCCATACCGCGCAGCCGACACCGACCGCCCCCACGGCCGAGAGGGCGGTGAGGGCGGTGCGGTGCGGCGCGTGGTCGTTCAGTCGTCGTCTCCGTCGCCGGGGCGTCCGCCCCCGCCGCAGTTGGCCGCCTGGTACTTGATCGTGATGGAGGTGTTGCGGCCCACGACGCTGCCGGCGGCAGGATCGGTGCCGGTGACGACGCCCTGAGGCGGCGCTTCCTCGGCATCCGCGCACTCCCGGGTGATGCGCCCGAAGCCCGCGGACCGCAGCTGTGCCTCGGCGTCATCCGGTGTGCCGCCGACGGAGGGCACGGTCAGTCCCTCGCCGTTGCTCGGGTAGATCGTCACCTCGGTGCCGCCGGCGACGCGACCGGCGCCGGGGCTCTGCTCGACGATCGTGCCTGCGGTCTCGACGGCATCCACGGGGTCGCCTACCCGCACCGAGAAGCCCTCTTCGCGGAGCACCTTCGTGGCCTCGTCGACGGTCATGCCGATGACGCTCGGGAGCGTCACGTACGTGC
>Ga0182739_1001901_pt1 | contig 20541 bp, 16 predicted proteins | sample eDN5th30CBELigBY_FD_128873 | JGI IMG/M metagenome (GOLD analysis project Ga0182739, IMG submission 128873) | Enriched backyard soil microbial communities from Emeryville, California, USA - eDNA 5th pass 30_C BE-Lig BY (version 2) (version 2) | ecosystem: Environmental > Terrestrial > Soil >...
GCCGCTGCACCCGCGGATCAGTTTCGACGTAGTCTGACTCAGTCGTAACTCGTTCTTGGTCAAAGGGCCTGTCTGGTGCCATGCCAATCCTCCCGTTTCATCCAACAGTTGTCGCGCCCGTGGTGGTACTGATAGTCAGCTGCCAGTCACCCTTAGGCACGTCGCGTGCCACGTCATCGGGAGGAACAGCAATAGAAAGAGCTGGACGCATTTGCGGCGCCCAGTTCTCAGTTCTGCGAAATATTCGGCTAGTAGCCCGTTGTGCGTGGAATCGGCACATCGATGATAGTCGGGCCGGTGCGCTCGAACGCGTCTCGGATTGCGGATGCCATCTCCGCGGGAGAGTTGGCGCGCACACCCGGAATGCCATACGCATCCGCCAACTTCACGTAGTCCGGGTTGACCAGGTCGGTCGCCATGACATTGCCGGAGAAGCTGTGCTTCATCGCGCCTTCGACAGCGGTGTAGGTCGAGTCATTGAAGATCACGATTGGCACCGTTACGTCAAACTGAATCGCAGTCGCCAGCTCCTGCATCGTGAACTGGAACCCTCCGTCGCCGACAACCGCGACGACTGGCGTGTCTGGTCGACCCACCTTCGCGCCGATGGCTGCCGGCACAGAGAAACCGAGCGTGCCAAAGTTCGACGGAAACAGATAGGTTCGTGGCTGGTAGACCGGAAACGCGTCATTCATCCGGTAGCTCATCATCGTCATGTCATGAACGATGATTCCCTCGCGCGGAAGGGCTTCACGCATGGCGTCGATGTAGCCGCCGTAGGTGGCGTCGGCACGAACGTCGCGAATGCGATCGCGGACGGCCGCAATCTCCTCGGCAGTCCAGCGTGGGGCCACGTCTCCGCGCGCTCGCAACGCCTCGAGAATGGATTCGGCCGTGGCTCGCGCGTCGGCGACGATGCCGATCTCGGGATCAGGATAATTGAGGTTGATCTCCGAAGGATCGATGTCGACGCGGATCATGCGCGACGGCAGCGGCATCTTCCAGTAGTTCGTCTCCTGCGCGCCGAGCTTCGTGCCGATGACGATCGCCAGATCCGACTCCTGCAGCAACTCATCGGCCGGATTCTCGCCGCCCCACGGGTCCCAGGCATGGCCGAGCGAGTAGGCGTGGTCGTCAGCGACGACGCCCTTGCCCATGATCGAGCAGATGACCGGCGCACCGATCAGCTCCGCCAGAGCGGTGATCGGCTCGCTGGCGTCCACTGCTCCGCCGCCGACGTAGATGACTGGGCGCTTTGCGCTCGCAATCGCAGCAGCTGCCTTTGTCGTCTCCTCTACTGACGGCGTGGCGCGGTAGGTTGGAACGAGTTCGGGTTCCGCGAATGTCCCCATTTCGGCGAGCACATCCAACGGCACTTCGACGTGGACTGGGCGGGGGCGTCCTGCAGTCGACATCTGAATTGCGCCGTAAACCTGGTCGGCGATTGCGTCGTGGGCGTCAACGACAGTCGATTGCTTGGTCACGACGCTCATCAGGCCGGACTGATCGCGCAGATCATGCAGATTGCCGCGCATCTTGCCGGCCCACTCGCGCTCGACCTGCGACGAGAGGACGACGACCGGTGATGAATCGGCATATGCCTCGCCGACCGCAGTCGACACATTGGTGATACCGGGGCCGGTGATGATGAGGGCGACGCCCGGCTTACCGGTCGCGCGCGCATACCCATCGGCCATGAAACCCGCGCCCTGTTCGTGGCGCGCAAGAATGTGTCTGATGCTGCGTCCGTGCAACGCATCGTAAAACGCGAGAGTATGAACCCCCGGGATGCCGAACACAACATCAACACCGGCTGCTTCCAGCGCTGCAATCGCAGCCTTGCCGCCCGTCATTTCCTCAGCCATGCTGTTGCTGATACCTCCATAATGCGATCCTGTTGTTGGTCAGATTCTAAAGTCTAGCCGAGCAGACTCGCATTTGTCTCGGTTGCCTTCAGTCCGTTGCCCGTCAGCAAGATGACATGGTCGCCATCTGATAAGTCCATGCCGCTTGCCACGGCTTGGCGGAATGCCGCAGCACCGACAGCCGCGGTTGGTTCGACGTACAAGCCCTGCCGCCACAGATCCTGTAACGCCGCCTTGATCTCGTCCTCGCTTACCGCGAACGCGGAACCTCCTGACGATCGGATTGCCTGCAGCATTTGTCGGCCGCGGGCCGGAGCGCCGATTTTCGTGCCCTCAGCGAGCGTTGCGCCTGCTTCAACCGGCGCGACATCGTCAGCGTTTGCCGCATAGGCTGCTACCAGTGGCGCACAGGCAGCCGGTTGCGCTGCCATCATCCTCGGCATTGCCTGGTCGGTCGCCCCGAATCCTCGCCAGGCGCCAACAAACGCGCTCCCTCCGCCGGTCGGCACCCAGGCAGTGGCCGGCGTCCTGAAGCCAAGCTGCTCCCACACTTCGAGAGCCCAGGTCTTCACGCCTTCAACGAACAACGGGTGCCAGTTGTGGCTGGCATAGATTGCGCTTGAGTCGTTCTCAGCCGCGCCCTGCGCGGCGGTTGCGACGGCATCGCGCGAGCCGTCGACTGCGACGACATCTGCGCCGAAAGCGCGCGATTGCACAAGCTTGCCCGGCGATGTCGTCGCCGGCGCGAAGACAACGCACTTCAAGCCATTGGCCGCCGAAAGCCCGGCCATGGCGGCAGCGGCGTTTCCCGACGAGTCAATGATGAGCCGGTTTGCACCGACTTCGCTAAGGTAGGCGACCATGACGGCAGCGCCACGATCCTTAAATGACCCGGTTGGCAGCAACGAGTCCAGCTTGAAAAGCACGTCATGGCCGGCAAGCGTACCCGGCACGAGCGGCGTCATGCCGGCACCGAGCGCAACTGCGTCCTTTTGCGCCACTGGTAGCGCGGCTTGATAGCGCCAGAGCGAATAATCGCTGCGATTGATGTCGGATGGCGCGATTGTCCCTGAGCTTGTCAGCTCAAGAGCGCCGCCGCACATTGCGCACTTCCATACAAGGTCGCTCAGCGGGCTCGTGTCGCCGCATCGCTCGCACCGATACCTAATTGTGGACATGTCGTATCGTTCCTCTTCACCACAGCGAACTCTGCGGAGTGTAGCAGTCTGCGGTGCCAACCATTGATGCGGAAGGACGCCTGACAGAGTAGGCTTGCTGGCGTGATGGTATTGGTATTGAACATAGAGTCCCGGCTAAAGTCCTCAATGCTGTCCGTCTCAATGGACATGGGCAGCGAGATCGTCTGCCTGATTGGCCCCAGTGGCTCCGGCAAAAGCGTCATCTTGCGATCGATCGCAGGTGTCTATCAGCCTGACAACGGCTCAATCGAGATCCTCGGACGCCAGGTGCTCTCGTCTGGTCTGGGTATTAACCTGCCTCCTCGCGAACGGTACGTTGGCTTTGTGCCGCAAGCGCACGCGCTGTTCGATCATCTGACCGTTGACGAGAACATCGCTTACCCGCTGCTGAAGATGAGTGACTTGTCGCCGAGCGTCATTGCAACCCGGGTGGACCGGCTGTGTGATCTGCTTGAGCTCGATGACGTGCGCGATTTGCATCCGCTCGATCTCTCGCCGGTCGAGATGATTCGCGTTGCGCTGGGACGCGCGCTCGTAAGTGACCCGGACATCCTTCTGCTTGACGACCCGTTTGGCCATTTCGACCGTGACACACGGAAGTCTGCCCGTGACGAGATCGGTGCGCTGTTGCGCCGTATCGGCGTGCCCACGCTCTTCGCTACCGTTGAGCTTGAAGAGGGTTATCAGATTGCGGATCGCGTCGGGCTGCTCGACAAGGGGCGACTCCTCCAGATTGATGAGCCGCGCACGTTGATGCTCCATCCGATAAACCGCCGGGTCGCAGAGCTGGTGCGCAGTGTTAACGTGTTAGAGGGTCGCGTCATCCGAGTCACTGGCGAAATGGCGACGATCGACACGAGCGTCGGCACCGTGCAGATGCCCTTGTCGGCGAGCGTCGGAGAAAAGCTCGATGTTGTGATCCGGCCAGAGCACGTGCAGATTCAGCCAGCTGCGGCCCATTCCGAAGTCGAGAATGCCATCAGCGGCACGATTGCTGAACTCGTGCCGCACGGCGAGGTGCGCGCAGTAACGATCACGGTGACCGGCCCGCGTGGGCAGGTCAACATCGAGGCGTTTGCGAGGAAGGACGTCATCGACGAGACGGGCCTGGATGCTGGCAGCCGCTGCGTCGCATCACTACCGGCACGAGCGTTGCATGTTATGCCCGCGCCTCCCGACATTCCTTAGCCCGCTCAACGGCTTCTGCACGGCAGCGGGATGATCCTGCCTGGTACCTTGTGAGCGTAGGCGTCGTATTGCGGGTAACGATCTCGAAGCAGACGTTCTTCGTGTCTGGCCTTCGCATTGAAGAAGATGGCGGCCATCGGTAAGGCTGCAAATGCGCTCGGCGCACGCGACCAGAGAGCCCAACCAATCATTCCCAGAAACGCACTGAGATACAGCGGGTGCCGCACGACGCCATAGATGCCGGATTCGACGAGATGGCCGTCGTCAACCGGGGTTGGTGCCATGGTGAGGTTGTCGCCAATCTCTCGCGTTGCGTTTGAAGCGATGGCGATGGCTGCCACGGCGGGAGCGGCTGCGAGGATTGATGTTCCAATCCCTGGACGGCCCGCATGTCTCATGTGGCGGACGCCGCCGATTCCGCTTAGCGCGAACAGAACGAGCTGGCCACCGATCCAGAATTGGTCACGTTCCGCGACTGACGCTCGCATGTACGCCTCCCCTTGAGATTGCTCATACAATGATCGCTGCAGCAAGGTAAGAGATGCCGATACAATGATACGGACGGCACTGCTCCGGCGAGAGTGCCAATGAGGGCGGCTTCACGATGTCAGGGGAGACGGTGGGAGATCGCGGACACATCCTCGTTGTCGAGGATGACATGATCATCGCGGATCTGATTGACCAGATCCTGAGCTTCGAGTCGTTTCGTGTTTCGCATGTGATCGACGGAAAGTCGGCAGTTGAGTTCGTTGTCGCTCAGCGACCGGACCTTGTGCTGATGGATCTGATGTTGCCGATCATGAGCGGCATCGAGGCGAGCCGCCAGATCAAGGCTCACCCGGTTGAGATTGTGTCGTCGACACCAGTTGTCGCGATGTCTGCAGGCGTCAATCTCCGTGCAGCTGCCGGCGATCTACCGGTCGAAGGCGTGCTCGCTAAGCCGTTCGATATTGATGAGTTGCTGGCAACGGTGAAGGTCCATCTCAGGTCACCAGACGGCGACCGCGCCCGAACCTCTCGCTGATCCGATCTCTCTCAAAGGAGACACAGAGCAGCCGCAGACCTGATTGGTCTGCGGCTGGTGGTAGCGGGGGCAGGATTCGAACCTGCGACCTTTGGGTTATGAGCCCAACGAGCTGCCACTGCTCCACCCCGCGGTGGTGGGTATGTGTGGGGATGCAGGGGTGCCTGACAGGTGGTGTGGGGTGTGTGGGGTGTCTCAGGTCGGGGGTGAGCGCGACGGCCTCGCCTCCCACGCGGTTGCCCGCGCAGTACTCTCCGGCGCTGCCCGGGGGCACGACCCGGTTCGGGATGGGACGGGGTGGAACCCGAGCGCTCTCGGCCACGCCCACCCCCGACCTGACACAGCCGTGTGGTCCACACCAGCGTGCACGGGGCACGCGCTGGCGGTCAGTACCGACGCACCGGCACCGGCATGGTGCGATGGTCGGGAGACGCGCGGCGGGGACGGCGGGGATGCAGCACGCGACGATGACGACGCTGGACGCCGACGCCGGAGGGCCATCAGCGCGATGGATGAATGGGGAATCCGCCCTCGACCATGAGGACGGCTTGGCTCCAGTCGGTTACCCGCTGTCCACCGGCCGCCTCTTGACCCGGTCGTCTTCCGGGGGTCTTACTCTTGACGATGAGAAGGCTCATCTTGGGGCGGGCTTCCCACTTAGATGCTGTCAGCGGTTATCCCTGCCAGACGTAGCTACCCAGCACTGCCGGTTTTCCGACAACTGGCCCACCAGCGGTCTGTCCAGCCCGGTCCTCTCGTACTAGGGCCAGCCCCCCGCAACCTTCTATGCGCCCACGGCGGATAGAGACCGAACTGTCTCACGACGTTCTGAACCCAGCTCGCGTACCTCTTTCATGGGCGAACAGCCCAACCCTTGGGACCGCCTCCAGCCCCAGGATGAGACGAGCCGACATCGAGGTGCCAAACGCTGCCGTCGATATGGACTCTTGGGCAGCATCAGCCTGTTATCCCCGGGGTAGCTTTTATCCGTTACGCCACGGCCCTTCCACCCGGAACCGTGGGATCACTCTGCCCGACTTTCGTCTCTGCTCGGGTGGTCACCCTCGCAGTCAAGCCCCCTTGCTGCCAGTGCACGCTCCGGCCGGTTTCCATCCGGCCTGAGGGGACCATTGGGCGCCTCCGTTACGCTTTAGGAGGCGACCGCCCCAGTCAAACTCCCCGCCAGCCACTGTCCCCACGCCCGCTTCAGGGTCGCGGGTGAGAGCGCCGACCTGGCCAGAGTGGTATTTCACCGCCGCCTCCACCACGACTGGCGTCGCGGCTTCACGGGCTCCCACCTATCCTACACAAGCCAGATCTACGCCCGATGGCAAGCTGGAGTAAAGCTCCACGGGGTCTTTTTGTCCTGCCGCGGGTCGTCCGCATCTTCACGGACACTTCAATTTCACCGGGTCCCTCGTTGAGACAGCGCCCAGATCGTTATGCCTTTCGTGCGGGTCGGAACTTACCCGACAAGGAATTTCGCTACCTTAGGACCGTTATAGTTACGGCCGCCGTTTACCGGGGCTTCGGTTCGGAGCTCGCACCCCTCCCCTTAACCTTCCGGCACTGGGCAGGCATCAGCCCCTATACGTCCGGTTTCCCGTTCGCAGAGACCTGTGTTTTTGGTAAACAGTCGCCTGGGCCGCTTCACTGCAACCCCCTCTCGCTCCACCCGCAAGGGGTTTCACGATACCGGGGCCCACCTTCTCCCGAAGTTACGGTGGCAATTTGCCGAGTTCCTTAACGAGGGGTCTCCCGTCCACCTGAGTCTATTCGACCTGCCCACCTGTGTCGGTTTGCGGTACGGGCACAGTGTCCCTGGCTAGAGGCTTTTCCCGGCAGGTCAGGCCCAACCCACTTGGTGCACCTGTCGGCACACCTCGCATTCGCCTCTCGGTCACCGGTCCAGGGGATTTGCCTCCCGGACCTCCCTACCGGCTTAGACGGTCATGACTGACCGCTGGATCTGCCGCCCTGCGTCCCCCCATCGCTCAATAACGGTCCACTGTGGTACGGGAATGTTGACCCGTTGTCCATCGCCTACGCCTTGCGGCCTCGGCTTAGGCCCGACTCACCCGCAGCTGATCAGCATGGCTGCGGAACCCTGGGGCATTCGGTGGGGCGGATTGTCACCGCCCTTGCGCTACTCATACCGGCATTCTCACTCGTCGCCGCTCCAGCCGTGCTCCCGCTCGACCTTCTCAGCAAGACGACGACGCTCCCCTACCATGAAATGGTCATCCATCACATCCGCGGCTTCGGTGCTGGCCTTGAGCCCCGGGACATCGTCGGCGCCAGTGCACTCGACCAGTGAGCTATTACGCACTCTTTCAAGGGTGGCTGCTTCTAAGCCAACCTCCTGGTTGTCTGGGCACACTGACCACCTTGCCCACTGAGGCCAGACTTGGGGACCTTAGCCGGCGGTCTGGGCTGTTTCCCTCTCGACGACGAAACTTAGCTCCCGCCGTCTCACTCCCGGTCGACCGGCACCGGCATTCGGAGTTTGGTTGGGGTCAGTAAGCGGGAAGCCCCATCGCCCATCCAGTGCTCTACCTCCAGTGTCGTCATCAGACCGAGGCTGGCCCTAAAGCCATTTCGGGGAGAACCAGCTATCTCCAGGTTCGCTTGGCATTTCACCCCTACCCACAGCTCATCCGCGCCTTTTGCAACAGACGTCGGTGCGGGCCTCCACGCGCTCTTACACGCGCTTCACCCTGGCCATGGGTAGCTCACCTGGTTTCGGGTCGACCGCCTGCGACGTGCGAGCCGAAGCTCGCCCTCGCCCTGTTCGGACTCGGTTTCCCTGTGGCGCCGGGTATCACTCCCTCAACCGCGCCACAGACGGTCACTCGCCGGTTCGTTCTACAAAAAGCACGCCATCAGCCTGTCTTCGAAAAGACAACAGCCTCTGACAGTGTGTCGGCACACGGTTTCAGGATCTGTTTCACTCCCCTCGCCGGGGTGCTTTTCACCATTCCCTCACGGTACTGTGCGCTATCGGTCGCCTGCGGTATTTAGCCTTGGAGGGTGGTCCCCCCTGCTTCCGACGGGATTTCGCGTGTCCCGCCGTACTCCCGGTTTCCTGGCTGAGTCCAGTGCGTTTCCCGTACGGGACGCTCGCCCTCTGTGGTGGCCCGTTCCAGTGGCCTTCCGGTACGCGCTGGATTTCTGACTCAGTCTGGGCACTGCCGTCCCCAGTCCAGGTCCGTCCAACCCCGTCCACCCATCGCCGGCAGGCTGTACCAGGTGGCCGGTTTCGGCTCTTCCCGTTTCGTTCGCCACTACTCCGGGAATATTCTCTTTTCCTCGAGGTACTGAGATGTTTCAGTTCCCCCGGTGCCCTTCTCCTGGCCTATGTGTTCAGCCAGGGATGACGGAGGTCCACCTCCGCCGGGTTGCCCCATTCGGACATCCTCGGATCGTCGCGTGCCCGCCGCTCCCCGAGGCGTATCGTCGCGTGGCCACGTCCTTCTTCGGCCGCAGGCGCCAAGGCATCCACCGTGTGCCTTCCGTGCGGATTCCTCCCGTCGCGCTGACGGGGTCCGCTCCGGTGTCCGTCGTTCCATCGTGTGTCATTGCGTTTCGTGCTGCATCCACACCCGTCCCGCGCGCGTCTCCCGGCCACCGGCACCCACCCGGGGTAACCAGCGTCGCAAGACCACGCGCACGACACAGTCGTGGCTGTCAGTTCGGACGATCCCGGTCTCCCGACCCGGTCGTCCGCTGCATCCTCACTTGGTAAGGTGCGCCGGTGGAGCTGCGGGGAGTCGAACCCCGGACCTCCGCCGTGCAAAGGCGGCGCTCTCCCAACTAAGCTACAGCCCCGATGGAGAATCCACGCCACCATGGTCGTCCCATGGGGGACGCGGTGGGCGTTCGTGGACTCGAACCACGGGCCTCACCCTTATCAGGGGTGTGCTCTAACCAGCTGAGCTAAACGCCCCGCCTGTCGGGGAATCAGCGTCCCCCAACTGAGCCGTGATGCCAACCTGAGTCCAAGATCAGGGGGCGGGAATCGTTCGGAACGATCCCCTGGTGCGTCGGTCGGTGTCCGGACGACAGCCGGGTCGTACCAGACCAGATCGCCCCTGCCGCAGCACCGGTCCTGCGCCCGCGCCCTCCCCGAACGGCTGTTCGGCTCCTCAGGCGGCGGGGGATGCACTCCCGGCGGCGGTCATCACAGGACGACCGTTGACCATGGAAGGGATCGCGATGAGCCAGGCTCATCCGACCCAACTCCCTAGAAAGGAGGTGATCCAGCCGCAGCTTCCGCTACGGCTACCTTGTTACGACTTCGTCCCAGTCACCAACCCCACCCTCGGCGGCTGCGCCCCCGAAGGGTTCGCCCACCGACTTCAGGTGTTGCCGGCTCCCGTGACGTGACGGGCGGTGTGTACAAGGCCCGGGAACATATTCACCGCGGCAATGCTGATCCGCGGTTACTAGCAACTCCGCCTTCATGAGGGCGAGTTGCAGCCCTCAATCTGAACTGAGACCGGGTTTGGGGGATTGGCTCCGCGTTACCGCTTGGCAGCCCACTGTCCCGGCCATTGTAGCGTGTGTGTCGCCCAGGGCGTCAGGGCCATGCTGACTTGACATCATCCCCACCTTCCTCCGGTTTGGTCCGGCAGTCTCGCTAGACACACCATGGTAACTAGCGACGAGGGTTGCGCTCGTTGCGGGACTTAACCCAACATCTCACGACACGAGCTGACGACAGCCATGCAGCACCTGTCTCGCGGCTCCCGAAGGCACCCCGCCCTTTCAGGCGGGTTCCGCGGACGTCAAGCCCTGGTAAGGTGGTGCGCGTTGCGTCGAATTAAACCACACGCTCCGCTGCTTGTGCGGGCCCCCGTCAATTCCTTTGAGTTTTAGCCTTGCGGCCGTACTCCCCAGGCGGGGCACTTACTGCGTTAGCGCCGGCACGGCAGGGGTCAACTCCCGCCACACCTCGTGCCCATCGTTTACTGCGTGGACTACCGGGGTATCTAATCCCGTTCGCTCCCCACGCCTTCGCGCCTCAGCGTCAGGTCAGGTCCAGGCGGCCGCCTTCGCCACTGGTGTTCCTCCGGATCTCTACGCATTTCACCACTACACCCGGAATTCCACCGCCCTCTCCCTGCCTCCAGCCGATCCATCTCGACGGACCCTCCCCCGTTGAGCGGGGGGCTTTCACCGCCGATGCGACCGGCCGCCTGCGCGCCCTTTACGCCCAGTAACTCCGGACAACGCTCGGCCCCTACGTCTTACCGCGGCTGCTGGCACGTAGTTAGCCGGGCCTTCTTCCGGGGGTACCGTCACTGCCTTCGTCCCCCCGAAAAGCGGTTTACACCCCGAAGGGCGTCATCCCGCACGCGGCGTTGCTCCGTCAGGCTTGCGCCCATTGCGGAAAATTCCTTGCTGCTGCCTCCCGTAGGAGTCGGGGCCGTGTCTCAGTCCCCGTGTGGCTGGTCGTCCTCTCAGACCAGCGACCGATCATCGCCTTGGTAGGCCATTACCCCACCAACCAGCTAATCGGACGCAGCCCCCTCCAGGTGCGACTTCCAAAGAAGCCTTTCCTCTCCACTGTCTCCAGCGCAGAGCGTATGCGGTCTTACACCCCGTTTCCGAGGCCTATCCCCCACACCAGGGCAGGTTAGCTACGTGCTCCTCACCCGTCCGCCACGGTCGACCCCCAAAGGGGCTCCCGTTCGACTTGCATGCATTAGGCACGCCGCCAGCGTTGATCCTGAGCCAGGATCAAACTCTCCATCAAAAACCATGTTCGTTCTTCACTGTTGTGGGTCGGCCACGTCCCCGAGCGGTCACTCCCGACACACTCCGAACGCACCACCACCCACGAGCTCGCACTCTAGCTCGGCATCACGGCTCAGTTGGTAACGTGCTTCCCGACATCAGTGGGCGACCCGCCCACTGGTATCGCGCAAGACCTCGTCTGGCGCACCGATGAGTCTATCTTTTCACTCAGGGGAGTGTCAAGGTGACTTTTCTCGGATCCCTTGCAGGGGAGCGCGGCCTGACGCCACACCACCCAGGGCGGCGCAGACACCGACCTTACTGGACTGAAGTCTACCGAATCGACACGCCCGTGTCTACCAATTGACCGGCGATCACGCTACGATGATGCGCGCAACGGGATTTGCCGAATACGTCGAGGAGGAATACGCCACCATGGCCCAGCGAAAGCCGGTAATTGGGATCACCCCATCCCCAATGGACGACACCCAGCCACACGGATCATTCAATCGATATGCAATCGCCTCAACGTACACTGAAGCAGTCGAGGCGGCCGGCGGCGTACCGCTCGTCATTCCCCCGCAGGCAGGAAACATTGAGGAGATTCTCGGAATTGTCGACGGCCTGCTCCTGAGCGGTGGCGGCGACATCGATCCGCAGGAGTACAACGACGACACCGTCCATGAGAAGACCTACGGCATTCATGCCGGTCGCGACGCGCTTGAACTCGCGCTCGCCCGCGAAGCGGCCGCGCGCGACATTCCGATGCTTTGCATCTGCCGCGGCATTCAGATTCTGAACGTCGCGCTGGGCGGCACGCTCGTGCAGGACATCCCCGGACAGTACTCAACCGATATCCAGCATGCCCAGCAAGCTGCGGGCATTCGCAAAGAGGATCCTGGCCACACGGTCTCGGTAACTCCCGGCTCCCTGCTGGAGCGCACGTACGAGTCATCGACGATCGAAGTCAACTCGTTTCACCATCAGGCGCTGAAGGATATTGCGCCAGCACTTTCGGTCGATGCGGTCGCGCCGGATGAAATCGTCGAATCCGTGTCTGCCAAAGAGAATAACTGGATCCTCGGCGTGCAGTGGCATCCGGAGATGATGTTCAAGGAGCACCCGGAGCATCTCAAGCCGTTCGTCGCGCTCGTTGCACAGGCGCAGCAACAGGGCAAGGCGTAGCCACCCCCAACGGCAAAACAAGAAACAGGGGCGGCTTTCATGCCGCCCCTGTCTTTCTTAGCTAATCAATCGCGACTAGCCAGCGTGCGCTGCCACTCGCTCGTCCGCACTAATGGCCTGCGAGCCGTCATGGCTCAGGCGCTGATGCTTGAACGACTCTGGCATCGCCACATCAAGCGCTTCATCGATGGTGTCCACCAGCACAAAGCGCAGCTCGTCCTTCAGCGCCTCGGGGATATCGTCGAGATCCGCCTCATTGCGCCGTGGGAGAATGAACGTCTTGACGCCGGCACGATGCGCGGCGAGTGACTTCTCCTTGATCCCGCCAACCGGCAGGACCTGACCGCGAAGCGAGACCTCGCCGGTCATCGCAACGTCCTCATTGGTCGGAATGCCGGTCAGCAACGAGACCAGCGCGACCGTGAGCGCGACGCCGGCCGACGGGCCATCTTTCGGTGTTGCACCGGCCGGGACATGGATATGGATATCCAGATCCTTGAACCGCTCGGAGGCAATGCCCAGGTCGGACGCCCGCGAGCGCACGAACGACATCGCGGCCTGCGCCGATTCGCGCATGACGTCACCAAGCTGGCCGGTGATTGTCATGTTGCCGCGGCCCTCCATCGACGTCGACTCGATGAACATGATGTCGCCACCAACCGCCGACACGCCGACGCCAATCGCCACACCCGGCTGCGATGTGCGCGTCTCGAGCTCCTCATAGAAGAAACGCGGCCGGCCGAGATACTCGCGGACGACATCCGTCGTGATCGTCTCGGGCACGTCGTCTCCGGCTGCCTTGCGCGTGGCCACCTTGCGATAGACGGTGCCAATCTCGCGTTCGAGGTTTCGCACACCGCTCTCGCGGGTGTACCCCTGGATGACGCTGAGAATCGCAGCATCGTCCCAGGCCGGCGCGCCATCCCCCAGCGCGTTAGCAGTTCGCTGGCGCGGGATCAGGTAGCGCTTGGCAATGTTGACCTTCTCCTCGTCGGTATAGCCGCTGAGGTGAATGATCTCCATCCGGTCACGCAGCGGGCCAGGAATCGGGTCGAGCAAGTTCGCTGTCGTAATGAACATGACCTTGCTCAGGTCAAACGGCACGTCCAGGTAGTGATCGCGGAACGTGTCGTTCTGCTCCGGGTCGAGCACCTCAAGCAACGCAGACGACGGATCGCCGCGCCAGTCTGCCCCCAGCTTGTCGACTTCGTCGAGAACGAAGACCGGGTCGTTCGCGCCTGCTCGGCGGATCGACTGGATGATGCGGCCTGGCATCGCGCCAATGTACGTGCGTCGGTGTCCGCGAATCTCAGCTTCATCGCGCACGCCGCCGAGCGACATCCGCGTGAACTTGCGGCCGAGCGCGGAAGCGATCGACTGGGCAAGCGATGTCTTACCGACGCCCGGAGGTCCGACGAAGCAGAGAATCGGCTCACGCGCCTCGATCGGCTCGCCGTTAACTTCGCTCTCCTGTCGCAGCTTGCGCACCGCCAGGTATTCGAGGATGCGGTCCTTGACCTTCTCCATATCGTAATGATCGCGGTCGAGAATCTCGCGCGTCTTCTGGATGTCGATGTCCGTCTCAGTCGAGACTGTCCACGGCAGCGACACGAGCCAGTCGAGATAGGTCTTGATGACTCCGTACTCAGCGGCTGCCGGCTGCAGCTTGGACAAACGGTCGAGCTCGCGTTCGGCCTCTTTGCGCGCCTCCTCCGGCATGCCGGAGCTTTCGATCTTCTCGCGCAGTTGCTGGACTTCAGCCTCCTGGCCTTCGTCGTCGCCCAGCTCGCGCTGGATCGCCTTCAACTGCTCGCGGAGATAGTAGTCACGCTGCGACTTCTGGACTTCTTCCTGGACATCGCCCTGGATCTTCTTGCCCAGCTCCAGGAGCTCCAGCTCCTTTGCCATGTAGCGCGTGAGATGGGTCAGCTTCTCGCGGACCGAGTCGTACTCGAGCAGCACCTGCCGCTCGTCCGGATCCATCCGCAGGTTCGTTGCAATCAGGTAGGCGAGGTGCAACGGCTCTTCGACATTGAGCGCCGCCGTTACCAGCTCATCAGGCAGATTCGAAACAAGGCTCACCAGTCGCTGGAACAGGTTCACGGTCGAGCGCATGAGCGCCTGCGTCTCAATGTCGTCCGATTCTTCTTCGGGCAACTCTTCGACGACCGCTGTCAGGTACGGCTCTTCGCCAACCCAGTCGAGGATACGCACGCGCTTGACGCCCTGAACGGCAAGCCGGACGGTGCCATCTGGCACGCGCATCATCTGATGAATCGTCGACAGCGTCCCGATCATCCGGGTCTCGCCCGGGCCGGCAGCTTCCGCTTCCGCGTCGTTCTGCAACACAAGCACCACGGTGCGATCACCAGACGCCACAGCGTCGATTAAACGCAGTGAGCGCGGCTGAGCCGCCGCGAGCGGGATCACCGTCAACGGGAACACAACCGTGCCGCGCAACGGCAGTATCGGTAGCGTTTGTTGACTGCGCTCTTCCGCGCGAGTGTTCTCGATGTCCTCGGTCGTTTCGTTCGTCTGCTGCGGCTCTGTTGCTTCAGATTCCGTATCGTCAAAGCGCTTCTGTTCGTCAGTCACGCCAGTCTCCTCCGTCGTTTAATGTGTGGGAAGTGCGTTTCGGTTGAGCGGCTCTCAACCGCGGTCGGCGTCACCAGGTGTAGTGACGTTCACCGAAATCCGCGTCGCGGCGGCGCGAGGCAGCCGAATAGTCAGCAAGCCTGCATCGTATTCGGCGCTGATGGCGTCGTGGTTGATCGTGAATGGGATGAAGATGTCCGCAGCAAACGGACCGTACGCAATTCCCATTGTGTGGATTCGCCGACGATCATCGCAGCCGATTGGCGCTCGTTCACCTCGGATCGAGAGAACCTGATCGTCGACCGACACCTCGACTTGCGATTCGTCGATACCGCCGATCTCCGCCGAGACAACAAGTTCTGTGTCAGTCTCATACACCTCAACCGGCGGACGCCATGCCGCAACGGAACCGTGGTCAATTCGCATTCCCACTGGTCGGCCGCTGAGCATCGTGTGGAAGGTGTCTTCCATCTCGTACTGGATGCGCTCAATACTACGACCGCCACGTTTGCGCACCACAAACATCGTCAAGTTCCTTTGCCTCGCATTTCTGAGTCCGATGCGACTCTGCTTCGCTTCCAGCAATGCGTGGGCCAAGCACGTCGCACGAATAGGTGTAGTCTAGCATGTACATGGAAACTTGACAAGGATCGACTCAAGTCTCAGGAGCCGAATGGAATCTGATTCTTGCCTATCGATAGAGAATCAGAATGGCGGCTATGCCCCAGCCAACCAGGCACGCCAACAGGGGGCGATCGGTGAGCAGCATGTGCTCGGGCGATCCTCCCCCGTCGCGACGATGGACAAGGAACAAATAGCGGAACAGACCATACAGGACGAAGGGGATGGTCAACATCATCGAATGATCTTCGGGGAGCGACTCGGCGGCGAACGTGTAGAGCGAGTACGCCATAACCGTTGCCGCTGCGGTAATCATGATGAAGTGGTCAAGCAATTCTGCGGAGTACTCGTCAAGGTTCCGGCGATGGGAACCCGCGTTCTCCTCTAGCAATAGCAACTCGTGGCGGCGCTTGCCGAAGGCGATAAACAGTGCCAGCAGGACGGTACAGACATACAGCCACGGGCTGATCGGCACCGAGATGGCCAGCGCGCCACCGGCGGCGCGCAAGACAAAGCCACCAGCAATCGTGAACGCATCCACGATGACAAGCTGCTTCAGCACGAAGCTGTAGGCCAACATGAGCACGACGTAGCCGCCCAGGACCAGACCGAACTTCGGCGCGATGAGAAATGCGAGCGGCAGGGCAATCGCCAACAGAACCGCTGCGATCAGGCGCGCAGCGGACGGGGAAACCGCGCCAGACGCTATCGGCCGCCGACGCTTGACTGGATGCAGGCGATCGGACTCAACATCTCGCAGGTCGTTGATGACATAGGTCGCGCTGCTGGCCAGGCAGAAGGCGACGAACGCGCCAAGTGACAGTGCCAGCAGACGGCCGTCAAGGAGTCGATGGTCGAAAACAAGGGCCGCGAAGACAATCGCATTCTTCGTCCATTGGCGTGGGCGGAGCAGCCGGATAATCGCGGCAGGAGAGGAACTCGTCTGAGCCGATACCGTCTGTTCCGGTTGCCGCGATTCGATCATCGTCAGGTGTTGCCGGCTAGCTATTCCGGCGCTATCCCGCCGACGTGGTACTCGTTGCTGGGGCTCCAGAGCAACCATCCGTTTCCACCGAAGTCATCTGCCGCTTGAATCTGGGCGGCGACTTCAGCATCTCCGTACTCAATCCCCTCGCCGTACGAGAAGTCCTGGAGCCATGGTCGCAACTTGTAGGCCGCGTCCGGCACCTTCGCGGCACCATTAACGAGACTGCTGTAGATGACTTCGTACGGATGATTATTCGGAATGTCCAGACCCAGATCGCCCGGGTAGAAGTGCGACGGATAGATCATCGGGCAGATAATGTCGACGAGCGGAGCGATGGCCGCGAAGTTCTGGCCGATGCCCCCGTCGCCGTCATCCCACATGGTCAGGCCGAAGATGTCGACGGCAAGCAGCGACCCGGTCGGCTGGAGCGCCTGCTTCATCTGACCGAGGAAGCCGGTGATCGCATCGAGGCGGGTTTCGTCGGCGAACTGCGAGCCGTAGTCGGCGTTCTCCAGGAGTCCGTCGGATGGGAAGCGGATGTAGTCGAGCTGGATCTCGTCAAAACCGAGGTTCGCGGCCTCGACCGCCAGGTCGATGTTGTACTGCCATACCTCTCGCTGGTGGGCGTTGACCCAGGCGAGGCCGTTCCAGGTCGTCCACAATCCACCCGTTGTGACATCGTGGATCGCCAGATCACTCCGCGCCTCTGCGAGCAGGGGGTCCTCGAAGCAGACGATCCGGGCAATCGTGTAGATGCCGCGATCCTTCATCTCCTTGAGTCGCTGACTGACGTCGAACTTCGTGGCCTGCGCGCCAATCGTTGCCACCATCGGAACCTTGGAATCGTAAAAGACCTGACCGCTGGAATCCTTGAGATCAAGCACGATGGCGTTGACTTCGGTCGTGTCTGCGATCTGCAGTTTCTGTTGCCAGAGATCATCGTTGCCACCGACCGGGCCACTCACGTAAATCGCCTTGATGCGATTGTCTTCGAGCTGCGCGTCAAACTTCAGCGAGTCGTTGAGCTCGCCGCTGGCATCCTTGAAGCCAGTTCGCTTCACCGTGATCGTGCCGTTCTCCGGCACGCCCGGGACGCGGTAGGTGCCATCGGCCGCCGTGGTCGCGGTTGCTTCGCCGACGGCCACCAGCGCGCCGGCAACCGGATTGCCGTTCGTATCGGTGATCGTGCCGGTGAGCACATCCGGCCGGATCGAGAAGTCGAGCTGCGCATTCTGACCGATCGTCTCACTGGCGACCGTTGCCCCTTCGACCTGCACGGTCAGCGTGTCACCCTCACTGACATCCGCCAGCAGGTACTTGCCCTCGGCGTCTGTCGTAGCAGCCACTGTCTGACCATCTGCGCGGGTCAGCACGACAATGACACCAGCCATTGGATCGCCCGAGCGCGAATTCTTGACGGTACCGGAAATCGTTGTTGGCCGGAGCAGAATCTCGATGTTGCTCTTCGGATCCTGGATCGCGACTTCAGCGCCAGCATAGTCGGGCCGCGTCACGGTAAGGACTTGCGCACTTTCATCATCGACATTGAACTTGCCATCGTCGCCGGTTGTCGCCGTCACATTCGCCGTCGACACCGTTGCACCGGCGACTGGTTTGCCCGTGTATGCGTCCTTCACCACGCCCGAAAGGCCGGTCGGATCATCACCTTGAAACGCGAATGTCAGCAGGAAACCCAACAGCGGAAGAACCAATAGCAGGCTGTACCACCAGCTGACCGCAGGCCAGGGGCGTTGTCTTTGCCTGCCGAATTGTCGATCGGGAATCAACCGGGTCCTCCTGTTGGTCGTCTGCGACAGGTACACTCAGGCGTAGTGCAATCGATCCCCGCGCCACTGCAGTCTGGAGCAAGCTTCAATAGCAGTGTGGTCTCAAGATCGAAACCTATCGTGGCACAGATTGCTCGGCAAAGTGTACAACGCCCTTCCAGACAGGCGACAAGGCACGCAATCGACGTTGGTTACGCGGTTGTCCCAATGGAAGCGCCTCGTATAATCCTCGCGGGGTGGGGAGTTGGCGCAGCGCAACGAAACGTGGGGGGAATGACAGGCCTGGTCGACCATAAGGATCCAGACAGCTCAAAGACGGTGATGTCATTTGAGGACATCGTACTCGCGATGCGTGAGGATATGGCACGCGTCGAGGAACGCGTTCGCCTTGCCGCGCAGGTCGAATACCCGGGATTAGGGCGTCTCCTCCAGGCGATCGTCGAGTCAGGCGGCAAGCGTCTTCGGCCGCTCCTCCTGCTCCTGGCCGCCAAGCCCTTCGAGTATGACCTCAAGCCGCTCATTCCGGCAGCTGCGGGCGTTGAGCTCCTGCACACGGCGTCACTGGTCCATGACGACACAATAGATACGTCGCAATTACGCCGCGGGCAGCCAACCCTGAATTCCCTGTTCGACTCAGGGACTGTCATCCTGATCGGCGACTACCTGTTCGCGCAATCGGCGATCCTGGCAGCCGCGACAATGAATCCGCGCGTGGTAGCCGTCTTCGCATCCTCGCTGGCCGACATCTGTGATGGTCAGCTCCGGGAGGTCTTCACCGCTCATCGTCTCGATCAGTCGACCGAAGAATACGCACACCGCATTTACGGCAAGACAGCATCACTGTTCGCCGGCGCTGCGGAGATGGGCGCGATTCTTGGCGGAGCCAACGAGGCGCAGATCGACGCGATGCGAGGCTTCGGCGGCGATGTCGGAATGGCCTTCCAGATCATTGATGACGTGCTGGATCTGCGCTCGAGCGCTGACGTGACCGGCAAGACAGCCAACCTCGACCTGCGACAGGGTACGGTCACCCTTCCGACGATGCTCTACCGGCGCCGCGTCTCCGGAACTCCGGAGGAAGCGCTGCTCCAGACGGTCATTGACGGCAAAGATGTCAGCGACGAGGACTATCTGAATCTCGCGACACGCATCGAAGATTCCGGTGCTATCGACGAGGCTGTTACGACCGCACAGGATTACGTCTCGTCCGCGCTCAACCGCCTCGACTTCATTGAGGACGCACAATTGCTGGCTTCGTTCGAGGCGTTCGCCAATCTCGCGTTAGAGCGCACCAGCTAACTCCCGCTCAGACCGCGACCAGGCTTGTTTCATAGAGGCGATTCGCCAGGCGAGTCCACGCGTCCAGCCCGTCGCTCGACGCACGCGACATTTCAATCGCGAGCTCATGAGGCTGCTCCGGTGTCATCAGAATCGTCGCCAGCTTCCCGCGTTGCCGGCGATCAATCGTCTCCTCCAGGAATCGCACTTCATGCGGGAAGCGCGGCGTTAGCCCCGAGAGGATCAGCAGATCCGACGACGCCATCCGCGTCAACGTCTGACGTGAGACTCGCGCCGCAATCTGCCGCTCCCCGAGCGGCAGGTCGCCGTCGTTATCAGTCATTTCATTCAGGTTATCGTGCAGCTCGTTCTGAATGAGGTATGTGGTCAGTGCGAAGTCGCGCCAGCTCAGGAAGAAGTGGCTGAATGGGAAGTCGGCGCTCGACACCCGCTCCCGGAGGAAGCGGTGGATGCGCCCGGCGCGGGCATCTGACGCATTGAAGATCACCCAGCCCTGCCCGTGCCGCAGGCGGGTATCGAGCTCCTCGAAATAGCGCGTCAAACGCTGAAGCAGATCAATATCCTGAAGTGGCGTCGCCTCGAATAGAGGTAGCGTATCTTCCATGGTTCACACATCCGCATCATCCGGACACGTCGCCCCATAGTGGATGCATAGCTGAGGTCATCGTAGCATCAAGAGTGTACGTTCATCGTGTTGCTGTCAAGTCGAATCGGCTAATTAGCCGTGACACGAGAGAACATAACACTGAACGCCTCACGATTGACCGATCGGCAGACGGACGAAACGACATCCCCGCTCGCTGGTTCCGCAACCCGAGTCCGCCCACGCCGCGCATCGGTAGTATCGATGACGACCTGCCCCTCGGCCAACTCGACAAGCGACGGATCTTCCGCGACAGCGACCGCAAGCGGATCGTGGAGGTTGGCCGCCGGCCGCTCAAGATCGACCAGAATCCTGCGCGTCATCTCGCGGACGAGTATCGAGCTTGGCTCCGAAGCGTTCGCAAGACGATCCCATCCGGCGCGATTCAGCGTCGTCTGGTGCGTCACA
>Ga0182739_1001902_pt1 | contig 20524 bp, 15 predicted proteins | sample eDN5th30CBELigBY_FD_128873 | JGI IMG/M metagenome (GOLD analysis project Ga0182739, IMG submission 128873) | Enriched backyard soil microbial communities from Emeryville, California, USA - eDNA 5th pass 30_C BE-Lig BY (version 2) (version 2) | ecosystem: Environmental > Terrestrial > Soil >...
AAGTATAGCAATGGCGAAACAAGCCGTAGCAGAAGGGATTCATACAATTATCGCAACTCCCCATCATAAAAACGGGCAGTTTGAAAACAAGAAAGAATTTATTTTACAGCAAGTAGAGAAATTAAATGAGATTCTTTCACTAGAATCGATTCCTCTTACCGTACTTCCTGGACAAGAACTGCGAATTAATGGGGATGTTCTCTCTGATTATGAAGCAGGAGAAATCCTCACTCTTAATAGAACACAATACTTATTTATTGAGTTTTCTTCAGGACATGTTCCTCGCTATGCCGAACGATTACTGTATGATATTCAATTAAAGGGGCTTACACCAATTATTGTTCATCCAGAACGAAATCAAGAGCTTATTACAAATCGTGATTTGTTATATCAATTCGTCGAAAAGGGTGTGTTAACACAAGTAACAGCAGCGAGTATTACGGGCGGGTTTGGGAAGAGAATTAAGAAGTTTTCACATCAACTAATAGCAGCGAATTTAACTCACTTCATCGCCTCAGATGCTCACAATATCACAAGTAGAAGCTTTAACATGCAGGGGGCCTATCGTGAAATTGAAAAGGGATTTGGCAAAAGCAGCGTCTATCTGTTTATGGAAAATGCTGAGCTATTAGTAGAAGGAAAGCAAGTGTATAAGGAAATGCCACAGAAGGTGAAAACGAAGAAGTTTTTAGGTTTATTTTAAAAAACTTCATAGACTGTCAGGGACATTGACCGGTGAGGCTTCCTAACCGTTATCAACGGAAGCACTCGATTATACTGTGGGTGGCTTATATTTGCACACCTTAGACGCTTGTCGTCAGGAGTATGGTGTGAGGGTGGGTTAGATGCCCGAATTTATTATATTAAATCATGTTATCTATATTATCGTCCAGTATATATTTTTTTTAATAGATTTAGTGAAAAAAATCCGATTTTTTTTAGATGGTTAATGAGGATATATGTGTTTAACGTATTTTCTCATTAACTATTTAACTTTATAAGGATTAATATCCGAGAAATAGGGGGGAGTAAGAAGTAACTGTATGCTGTAATTGGGGTCTGAACTGTATCAAAAGAGGGGATGTATCGTTAAGGAATTATTAATCCCAATGCTTATAATGGCTAGCGCTATCAAGCGAGTAATTTCGTCGAAGCTCCACCTAATATCATAATCATTAGGAAGATACATATTAATCCTGGAATTTTCATGTTCTTAGAAAAACAAGAAATAGATGCAGGTGAGGTACTTCAATTGATAAATTAAATTCAAAAATTAAGTTTAGTCAAATCATGAAACATATTTTAGGTAAAGGAGGGACCACAATTGGTTTATAAAAGGCGAGTTCCATTATTAGTTCTGTTGGACTCCATCATTGTTTTATTTGCAATATTTATTGGATACTTTATTTTAAATCCCTATATGAATGTGTATACGATTCCTATGCTATGGGTATGCGCGATATCTTTACTTATAAGCCATCATGTATTTGCGACTATTTATCGTCTTTATCAAAAAGCATGGGCGTATGCAAGTGTTGGGGAATTAACAGCCATTGTGAAGGCTATTACGTTTTCGATTACAGTGACAGCCATTGTTCAACTGATTGTGACGCAGGATATTTATTTTCGGGTGTTAGGAATTACGTGGATGCTGCATGTTATTTTAATTGGGGGTTCTCGGTTTTCATGGCGGGTTTTCCGAGATCGGTTTATTGCACCAAATCCTGATAAGAAACGGACGTTAATTGTTGGCGCAGGTTCAGCTGGGACAATGGTCGCGAAGCAATTATTGAAAAATACAGATGCAGACCTTTACCCAGTTGCCTTTGTGGACGATGATCCTACAAAGTATAAACTTGATATCTATGGGATTGAAGTAAAAGGAAATAGTCAAGATATCCCACGAATTGTTGAAGAGTCAAATATTGAAAACATTGTCATTGCGATTCCGTCCTTGCAAAAACAAGAGATGAAAAGGATCTATGAAGAATGTGCCAAAACAAAGGCTAAGACGAAGATTATGCCATTAATAGAAGATCTTGTAACGGGGAAAATTTCGGTTAATCAAATGAGAGATGTTCAGGTGGAAGATTTACTTGGTCGAGAACCAGTGGAATTAGATATGAGCACGATTTCGGAAAAACTAACAGGAAAGACGATACTCGTTACAGGTGCTGGAGGGTCTATTGGTTCGGAAATATGCAGACAAGTATCTAAGTTTCAGCCGCAAATATTACTTCTTTTAGGTCATGGTGAGAATAGTATTTATACGATTGATATGGAATTAAGAAAGAAATATGCGAAGGATATAGAGATTATCCCGATTATTGCGGATGTTCAAGATCGAGATCGAATCTTTAATATTATGGATAAGTACCAGCCAGATGTTGTGTATCATGCTGCTGCTCATAAGCATGTTCCGTTAATGGAATACAACCCAATGGAAGCGGTGAAGAACAACATTTTTGGTACGAGAAATGTAGCGGAGGCTGCTGATACGTTTGGGGTAAAAAACTTTGTCCTCGTTTCAACCGATAAAGCAGTCAATCCACCTAACGTGATGGGCGCAACAAAACGTTTTGCAGAAATGATTATTCAAAATCTAGCAAAAGAAAGTAAAACAAATTTTGTTGCCGTACGTTTTGGAAATGTGCTTGGAAGTCGTGGAAGTGTTATTCCATTATTTAAAAAGCAAATTCAAGCCGGTGGTCCTGTCACGGTTACTCATCCAGACATGACGAGATATTTTATGACAATCCCTGAAGCTTCACGACTTGTGATTCAAGCCGGTGCCCTGGCTCGAGGCGGTGAAGTATTTGTCCTTGATATGGGAGAGCCCGTTAAGATTGTAGATTTGGCTCAAAACCTTATCACTCTTTCAGGATATACAGAAGAGGAAATCGGTATTCAATTCTCTGGGATAAGACCTGGAGAGAAGTTATTTGAAGAGTTATTGAATGAGAATGAGGTTCAGGCGAAGCAAGTGTTTCCTAAGATTCATATTGGGAAGGCAGAGCCGATGGAGAAGGAAGAGTTGTATTCTATGATTGAGACTTTGCCTGATAAGGATGCGGTAGATTTGAAGGAGATATTGGTGGGAGTTGCTAATACGAAGTTTGGTGAAAAAACTTCTTTAGCAGCAGGTAATATGTGATAGTTGTTTGAAGGATGTGGGTGAAACTTGATTGAGATTTTTCAAGACGTTCATTTCGCATCCTTTGAATTTTTTGTTATGTTGGGGAATATTCTTGCTTGAAAATATTCATGTTTTCAAAACAGCACAGGAAATAGTGAGGATGGTTAGTAGTTGGTGGGAAGCGTTGAAATTCCAACTAACTACTAAGCGACTAAAAAACAACCTACATAATAGAATGAATTAATAGGGGAAGGAAGTTTTAAATAATGGGAAATCGAATATTCCTCTCATCACCACATATGAGTGATGAAGGTTATGAAATGCAATATGTAAAGGAAGCTTTTGATACAAACTGGATTGCACCTTTAGGGGAAAATGTAAATAGATTTGAAAAAGAATTAGCAGAAAAGGTTGGGTCTAAAGCAGCTGCAGCATTATCATCAGGTACTGGATCACTTCATTTAGCCTTAAGAGCAGCAGGAGTTGGTGAAGGGGATATCGTCTTCTGTCAATCACTTACGTTCTCAGCTACAGCCAATCCAATAATGTATCAAAATGCGATTCCTGTATTTATAGATAGTGATTATGAAACATGGAATATGTGTCCTAAGGCATTAGAAGAAGCTTTTCGAAAGTATCCAGAAGTAAAGGCTGTTATCGTGGTTCATCTTTATGGTCTGTCTGCAGATATGGATAAAATAGTAGAACTTTGTAAGAAGTATAATGTTGCTTTAATAGAAGATGCTGCGGAGTCTTTAGGTACTTACTACAAAGGTAAGCATACTGGGACTTTTGGGGATTATGGCATCTTCTCTTTTAACGGAAACAAAATCATTACTACTTCTGGCGGTGGGATGTTAGTTTCTGATAATGAAGAAAGAATTGCGAAGGTAAGATTCTGGGCTACTCAATCTAGAGATGCAGCAAGGCACTATCAACATAGCGAGTTAGGGTTTAATTATCGCATGAGTAATGTAGTTGCTGGGATTGGTAGAGGACAGCTTAAGGTGTTAGATCAGAGAGTTAAAAAGAAAAATTATATCTTTGAATTTTATAAGAGAGAACTTAGTAAACTCGACGGGATTGAGTTCATGCCTAGTAATGAGTGGAATGAGCCAAATTATTGGTTAAGTAGTATAACATTGAGTGGAGCAGTAAGACCGCTTGATATTATGGTAGCTCTTGAGAAAGAGAATATTGAGTCTAGACCGATTTGGAAGCCGATGCATATGCAGCCTTTCTTTGAAAAGTATGATTTTGTTGGTGACGGTGTATCAGAGAAATTGTTTGAGAATGGGGTTTGTTTGCCGTCTGATACGAAGATGATGGATGGGGATTTGGAGAGAGTTGTGGAGATTATTAAAGGGTTGTGGAGTAAATAATGAGAGCTTTAAACTTATTTCTTAAGAGGTTAATAGACTTTTTTGGTAGCTTAATTGGTGCAATTATAATTTCACCAATCCTTATCATTATAGCCCTTTGTATAAAGTTGACTTCAAAAGGGCCTGTATTTTTTAAACAAGAGCGTTTGGGCAAGAATGGTGAGATTTTCAAGATCATTAAATTTAGAACAATGGTTGTTGATGCTGAAAAAATAGGTGATGGAATAAGAGTAAAGAATAGTAATGACAACAGAATAACTAAATTAGGTAAATTTTTAAGAGATACTAGCTTAGATGAATTGCCGCAACTCTTAAATGTAATTAAAGGGGATATGAGTTTAGTAGGTCCTAGACCTCCATTACCATATCACCCCTATAAATACCAAGATTATGCTCGAGAAAAAAAAGTTAGATTTCAAATGCGTCCGGGAATAACTGGATTGTCTCAAGTTACAGTTAGAAATTCAGTACCATGGGATGAAAGGATTATATATGACGTTAAATATGTGGGGAAATTCAATATACTTTTAGATTTTAGGATAATTCTTTTAACTGCGAAAAAAATTATAAAAAAAGAAAACATTTATGGTGTTAAGGTTAATAATATTAACCAGGATATGGAAAAATAGCATAACGATTAGGATAGGTGATTTCAATGAGTTTATTAAGAGGAAAAAAAATATATTTAAAATTAATTGAAGAAGTTGATTTAGAGAAAAGAGTTCAATGGATTAATGACCCTGAAATTCAAGATACATTAAATTACGATGTTCCGACATCCCTTGCTAAAACAAAGGCATGGTTCAATAAAATTTTATTGGACAATAGTAGAAGAGAGTTTTCAATTTATACTGTTGAAAATGATGAATATATAGGATTTTGTGGCTTATTCAATATCCAAGTTCCTTTAATGAAAGCAGAATTGCATAGTGTAATTGGAAATAAAGAATTCCATGGTGGTGGATATGGAACCGATACTTATAAGGTGCTTATGGATTATGGATTTACTGAGTTAGGTTTAAATAAAATATATGGTTATCAGCTTCTGCATAATTCTGCCGCACATAGAGTGGTAGAAAAGCTAGGTTGGAAACGTGATGGTCTCTTAAGGCAAGATGTGCTTTCGCACGGTGAAATTAAGGATAGATATATTGTTTCTGTATTAAAAGATGATTGGAAACAATTAAAACAAGGGAATTAATTGAGATGCATATGCTGAATTTTGAAAGCACGCCAATTCATGAGCTTCATGAACACTTAAATAACAATAAATTTTATATAAAACGTGATGATCTTCTTCCTGTCTCGTTTGGAGGTAATAAGGCACGAAAGGCAATTCTCTTTTTTAACGATTTAAAACAAAAAAAGTGTGACTGCATAGTGACATATGGAAGTAGCAGTTCAAATCATTGTAGAGTTATAGCTAATATCGCAGCTGCAAATGGTACTCCATGCCATATTATTTCACCAACTGAATCAAGTTACCCAACCTCTAATAGTGAAATGATTAAGTTGTTTGGTGCTTTCGTTACGAAGTGTCTTGTATCCCAAGTAAGTATTACGATTGAAAGCAAAATGAACGAGTTAAGAGCAAAAGGCTACAAACCCTATTTTATTCAAGGGGGAGGCCATGGTGATATTGGGACACAATCTTATGTTAATGCGTATGATGAAATTCTAGATTATGAAAAGTCATCAGGCATGTATTTTGATTTCATTTTTCATACGACCGGAACAGGGACAACTCAAGCTGGACTTGTATGTGGGAAAATTTTACATGATGATGATAGGGAAATTGTTGGAATCAGCAATGCGCGAAAAAATCCTTATGGCAGTAAAGTTGTTCTTGATAGTGTGAATAGTTATTTGTTGAGCCAGGATAGAGAACCAATCGTGTCTGAATCCATAGTATTCATAGATGACTATATACTTGATGGGTATGGTTCCTATAACAGAGAAATATTACAAACTATCAAGGATATTCTAATTAATGACGGTATTCCAATGGATACAACATACACTGGTAAGGCTTTTTGGGGTATGAAAGAGTATATTAAAAAGAATCGAATTACTGATAAGAATATTCTTTTTATCCATACTGGTGGAACGCCACTGTTTTTCGATAAATTGGAGGATCTGAAGAATGAGCGATGATTTAAACATACTGGTATTAAGCTGTGGAACAAGAAATAAAATAGTACATTATTTCAAAAGAGAATTAAAAGGAAAAGGTCTTGTGATAGCAACAGACTGTAGTGATTTAGCACCAGCTCTATATGATGCTGATAAACATTTTATCGTTCCGAGAATGGATGATGAAGGGTACTTAGATGTTATTCTCTCCATTTGTAAAGAGAATAAAATTAAAGCAGTCTTATCATTAATAGATCCAGAGCTTAGTCTTCTTGCGCAACACAAACAAGCTTTTTTGGATATTGGCACGTTACCTATTGTTTCAGATTCTGATGTTGTTGAAATGTGTTTTGATAAATATAATATGTTTGAATTCTTGGTTAAGAATGGATTCAGAACTGTTAAAAGTTATATAGACAAAGAGCAGTTTTACAGCGATGTGGAAGCTGGAGTCATTAACTATCCAGTGTTTGTGAAGCCTGTGAAAGGCAGCGCTAGTATCAATATTAGTAAGGTTACATCAAAAGAAGAAATTGAATTGTTATTTAGTCGTTTTGATAATTTGATGATTCAAGAGTTTATGGATGGAACTGAGTATGGTGCAGATGTTTATATTGATATAATTTCTGGTCAACCCGCTGCGATATTTACAAAAGAAAAAGTTAAGATGAGGGCTGGCGAGACTGATAAGTCAGTTTCAATTAAAGACGAAAAACTCTTTGATTTCATAAAGAACTTCGTGAAAAAAGCTGAATTTAAAGGGATTATCGATATTGATATTTTTAAAGTTAATGGTGAATACTACATTTCTGAAGTTAATCCTCGGTTTGGTGGAGGGTATCCACATGCATATGAGAGTGGTGTGGATGTGCCAAAGATGATTATAAATAATATAAATGGAAATGTGAATGAAGATGTAATTGGCCGATATGATGAGGGTATTTATATGATGAAGTTTAATGAAGTGAAGATAATAAAAAAATAGTGAGAAGATAGGAAATTGTGTTATGAAAAAAAAGATTTGGATTATGAATCATTACGCTATTAATCATTTCTATAACAAGGGTGGTCGTCATTATTGGTTTGCAGAAAACCTTATAAATGGTGGTTATGAACCCACTGTTTTTTGTGCTAATACAAGGCATAACAGTGAAGATGTTATAGAAACAGGAAATGAGAAGTATGCATTTATAACATCTGAAGGAATTCCATTTGCATTTGTGAAAACGACATCTTATAAAGATAACGGATTAAATCGAATTAAAAACATGATATCTTTTTATAAAAATATTTTTCCTACGGCAAAGGAATATGCAAAAAATTACGGTAAGCCTGATGTGATTTTAGCTTCAAGTGTTCATCCGCTTACCTTAGTTGCAGGAATAAGAATAGCGAAGAAGTTTGGAGTACCTTGTATATGTGAAGTAAGAGATTTATGGCCAGAGAGTATTGTGGCATATGGTTCATTAAAGCGAGAAAGTATAATAGCAAAAATATTATATCAAGGTGAAAAATGGATTTATAAAAAGGCAGACTCAATTATTATGACTTGGGAAGGTGGAAAGGATTATATTAAAGATCAAGGTTGGGAAAAAGAGATTGATTTATCAAAAGTTAACCATATTGGTAATGGGGTAGTAATAGATACATTTGATAGAAATAGTGAAGAAAACCAGATAAGAGATCCGGATTTGGATAATAAAGACTATAAAAATATAGTATATGCTGGTTCAATTCGGAAGGTTAATAATCTTGGGATGTTACTAGATGCTGCAAAAATTATTCAAACTAAGGGAATAGATAATATAAGATTTTTAATATATGGTTCAGGCAATGAAAGTGAAATGTTGAAAAAAAGATGTAAAGAAGAACGTATCAATAATGTAATATTCAAAGGTCGTGTTGACAAAAAGTATGTACCTTCAATCCTTAAGAAGGCGTATATAAATATACTTCACAATTCAAGCACTTCTCTTGATAAATATGGCCAAAGCCAGAATAAGTTTTTTGAATATTTAGCTGCAGGGAAATGTATTGTACAAACTTATACAACCGGATATAGTATTTGCGAAAGATACGAATGTGGAATTAGCGCTCCTATACAAAATGCAGAGGAAGTTGCAAAGGCACTAATTACAGCTTGTAGTGATGATGAGAAGTGCCGAGTAATGGGTGACAATGCTCGGCTAGCTGCTTATGATTTTGATTTTGGTAGATTGACAGAAAAATTGATTAATACTATAGAAAGTATATGAATGAAGGAGAGCGATTATTTAATGAGTCTATACGAAAAAGTAGTAAATAGAGAAGAAAAAATTTCAGTAATTGGTTTAGGGTATGTTGGACTTCCTTTAGCCATTGAGTTTGCGAAAAAATTTGATGTTGTAGGATTCGATGTAAATATAAGGAAGTTAGATAGATATCTATCAGGTATTGATGTAACGGAAGAAGTAGGCGACGAGGTTGTAAAAAATACTACAATGGTATTTACAAACGAAGAGGTTAAACTAAGAGATTGTAAATTCCATGTAGTAGCAGTACCGACTCCAATTAATAGTGATAAAACACCTGATTTATCCCCAGTAATTGGAGCAAGTAAAACTGTGGGGAGAAACCTTACAAAAGGATCTATAGTTGTCTATGAATCTACAGTATATCCTGGAACTACTGAAGAAGTATGTATTCCTATACTTGAAGAAGAATCTGGTTTGAAATTTGGAATTGATTTTAAAGTTGGTTATTCCCCTGAAAGAATTAATCCAGGTGATAAAGTAAACACATTGACAAAAATCACTAAGGTGGTGTCTGGATCAGATGAAGATGCCCTTGAAATTATATCAAAAGTATATGAATCAATTATTGAAGCGGGAGTTCATAGAGCTGAATCAATAAAAGTTGCAGAAGCATCAAAGGTAATAGAAAATTCTCAAAGAGATATTAATATTGCATTTATGAATGAACTATCTATGGTTTTTAACAGAATGGGTATAGATACAAAAGCTGTGTTAGAAGCAGCAGGGACAAAATGGAATTTCCTTAAGTTCACTCCAGGCTTAGTCGGTGGACACTGTATTGGGGTAGATCCATATTATTTTACGTATAAAGCTGAACAATTAGGATACCATTCACAAATTATTCTTTCAGGCAGAAAAATTAATGATGATATGGGAATATACGTTGCACAAAATATTATAAAAAACTTAATAAAAGCTGAGCAACCTATAAAAGGTGCGAAAGTGGCAATTCTAGGAATTACATTTAAAGAAAATTGTTCTGATGTTAGAAATACAAAAGTCATTGATATTATTAAAGAACTTGAGGAATTTGGAGTACAAGTAATTGTACATGACCCAGTAGCAGATAAAGAAGATGTTTGGGAAGCTTATAGAATAAATCTAGTGGAGAAAGAAGAATTAAAGAGTTTAAACAGTGTAGTACTAGCAGTTAACCATAATGAGTTTAAAGAAAACTACGATTTAGATTTCTTAAATGGGGTTTATGCAGATAATAAAAAGGTTTTGGTTGATATTAAAGGATTGTTAAATAGAAAAGAATGCGAATCAAAGGGGTATGTTTATTGGAGTTTATAAATAGTAAGTTAACTATGGGGATGATGGAAAGATGAGAATATTACACATTTGTTCTTATTACATTGGTAATAAATTATATATGAATTTAATAAAGGAATTATCTTTGAATGGAATTAACCAAGAGGTATTTATTCCAATAAGGGACGATCAACATGCAGGTAGAAATCAGTTACCTATTCAGTATGATACAGTAAATTTCTACTATAGAAATTTACTGAAAAAGCATGATAAATTCTTATTTTTTAATAAAATAAAGAAACAAATGACGGAAATAGAGAAATCGATACCTGAGATTGAAAATATAAATGCAATTCATGCACATACTATATTTAGTGACGGAGGGACTGCCTATAAACTTTATAAAAAGTATGGAATTGATTATATTGTAAATGTTAGAAATACTGATATTAATACTTTCTATAGATATGCATTACATTTAAGACCTTTTATGTATAAGATTTTATTAAATGCTCGAGCAGTTGTTTTTATTTCACATGCCTATAAAGAACAAATGTTGTCATTCCTCCCAGCTTCTATTTTGTCACAAATTGAAAATAAGTGCTTTGTTGTTCCAAATGGTATAGATGACTATTGGCATAAAAGTGCAGTTAATAAAAAAAGAAAAGAGACTTTCAAAGAAATTAAAATTCTATTTATTGGGACCATTAATAAAAACAAAAATTTAACATCTGTAATTTATGCTTGTAATAAACTTCAAAAGGAAGGATTTAATGTCTTATTAAATGTGATAGGAACCGGTCCTCTTGAAGTTGAATGTAGAGAATTATGTGTTAATTTAGGAATGGAAAAAAACGTATTATTCCATGGCTATATAAGTGAAAAAGAAATAATCTCTTCTATAATGGATAATAGTGATATTTTTATTATGCCATCTTTTAAAGAAACATTTGGTTTGGTATATATTGAAGCGATGTCTAGAGGATTACCAGTAATATATACTAAAGGACAAGGGATTGATGGTTTTTTTCAAGAAGGAGAAGTAGGCTTTTCTATTGACCCTGAAGATCAACCGATGATTGTAGAATCAATTAAAAAAATTATTAATTCATATAATAATCTATCGGTTAATTGTTATAAAAATTCATTAAAGTTTAATTGGAGTAATAATTCAAGGGAGTATTTGAATTACTATAAGTGATTTTTCTTATATCATTACTATAAGGGATGCTTTTAAAATATTTAAAAAATAAGAAGAAATTTTTTTCGGTAATAATACAGATTATTAAAATCCTATTTTTGCAAAAAACTCCGTATGGATTCATGCGGAGGCACTTTTTGTTCATTCATTAATATGTACATGAAAAATAGTATTAAACAGTAATCTCCTTCACCATTCATGAATTCCACATATCTGATACTTATAGCTTTTGTATTTTAAAATATTTCAAATAGATATGGGAACAGTCATTGCCAAACGGAATTACGTTTCACAAAGGGAATTAGGATACTCTGCCTATCTTTACTTGTCTGTCCTGCAAATTTTCTAGATAAGTACTATAAAGAATGGGAGAGGTTCAATATTTAATATTTCAGTAGGGTTATATGAATTCCATTGTGATGATTAATATATTTAAAAAAACTTGAACTCGTCATACTTTTATAAATGTATGAACATGAGGTGAAACAATGAACAGTAATATATATAATTATCATTTAAAAGCAGAAATAAAACTAGGCAGTATAATAGCAGTAGCTTTTTTTCTGTTACTTTTAATTACGAGTCTAAATAATGTAAGTTCATCTATTAGTATAATAGGATTCCTAGCTTTAGCTATACTTCTAGGGGGAGCAAATTTCCTATTAATTTATTATCTAACTAAATCTAGTAGGGTAGCAACGGTTCACATAATGTTGTTAGTTGTTTCTCTAGCCTATCTTTTAATTTTACTTGTAGGATTGCTAAATAATCTAACATCAAGAGGTATGGTAATAAGCGTTCAATTCATTTCAAGTATAGGTTTTTGTATATTCTTATCATTAGTGCGTTGGGATAAAGATAAAGTAAAAAAACTAGGATTTTATACTGTTTTATTTATACTAATTCACTTTTTTATATGGGTAAGTCAAGGGTTTAAGCCTTTCTTTGCGAGTATATATAATAATTCGAATTTAATTGGGCCTTATATGCTTTACTCTATGTTTTTTATTTTCTGGATGAAAATGTATTCAAAAAATAAGATTCTATTAAATATTATAATTCTAATTTGTTTATTTATAATGTACGGCAGTAATACTAGATCAGTGATGTTTGCAGGAATAGTTGGAATAATTACATTTATTATTTGGAGGTTTATTACAAAAAATAAATTCCGATTTATGTCCTATTTTCTGGTGATATATTCATTTATAATATCATTTCCTTTTCTTTATTCACAGCTTCCAAATTGGAAGTATTACTCGTACTTTGAGCAGCTAATGCTTGAATATACTGAGAAAAGTTTAATGTCAGGAAGACAGTTAATTTGGAACCCGATAATTTCAATGGCAAGTAAGAGCCCGATACTTGGTTATGGGACGGGTATATCAACAGAACAAGTAATAGGGGTTTCGAAGTCTACTCATAATCTTTATTTGAATATAGTAATGCAAAATGGTTATCTAGGATTATTAATTTTTTCAATAATACTGCTAAGCATATGGCTTATTTTTTGGAAGGCGCATAATAGTAAAACTGTAAAACTTGTTGCAGCCTTTTTTATAGTGACTATAGTCTATCAATCATTTGAACTAACTTTTACTCAAAATCAACTTTCAGTTGGGTTGATTCAGTGGTTTATTATTTCAATAGGAATAAGTGAATATTTACACTCTAATAAAGTCGATAAATTAATAAGTTAGGGTTTATTTATAATTTTAACGTATCTAACTAGTATTCCAGATTAATTTGCAATAGGAACATCTTAATTATGGATTTAGAAAAAATAATGGTATATAGATATATTGGCTTTTGAAGGAGCTCGTTATGAAAAAAGAATTAATAAAGTTTGGTAAAAGACCATTTGTGAGAAATGTACTGACAGTGGCAACTGGAACGGCCGCGGCTCAAGCCATTGCTTTGATACTATCGCCAATAATAACTCGTTTGTATGGACCCGAATCTTTTGGTTTATTAGGAGCTTTCACAGCGATTATGGGGATTGTCACTCCTATTGCAGCACTAACCTATCCAATAGCAATTGTTCTTCCCAAAAGTGACAGGGAAGCTAAAGGATTAGTACGCCTGTCTTTATATATTTCAGTAATGATAACAGTGCTTGCGTCATTAGTGCTAATTTGTTTTAATAAACAAATTGTTGGACTTTTTCAAATAGATGTCATTGCCCCGTTCTTATATCTTATACCTTTTGTGATTTTATTTTATGGTTTTCGCCAAACTATAGAACAATGGTTTATTAGGACAAAGCAATTTCGTATAACGGCTAAAGTATCATTTTTACAGGTATTAATATTAAATGGAAGTCAAGTTATAATTGGTCTGTTTAATCCAGTTGCAGCAGTCCTGATTATATCCACTACATTAGGTCATGCTCTGAAGGCATTAATGCTGTTTATAGGAGCGAAAAAGTCAAATTATAAGCAAATGGGCGAGTCTTATGAAGAAAAAATGACCATTATTATGCTTGCCAAAAAGTATAAAGATTTCCCTAAGTTTAGGGCACCACAGGTTTTAGTAAATGCTATTACTCAAAGTTTCCCTGTTTTACTACTTACAAGTTTTTTTGGTCCGACAGCAGCAGGATTTTATTCAATTAGTCGAACTGCGCTAAGTGCCCCAGCTGTACTCATTGGTCAATCCGTAGGAGATGTTTTTTACCCTCGTATCTCTGAAGCTGCCAATAATGGAGAAGAACTGAGACCTTTGATTAAAAAAGCGACTCTCATTCTCGCATTGATAGGAATTATTCCATTTGGAACAGTTATTATCTGTGGACCTTGGCTTTTCAGTTTTGTTTTTGGTGCAGATTGGAAGGAAGCAGGAGAATATGCAAGATGGATAGCAATTTGGACTTTTTTTATGTTTATTAATCAACCAAGTGTTAGAGCACTGCCTTTATTATCAGCACAGGCATTTCATTTGAAGTTTACTGTCATCAATCTAATTATAAGAGCCTCAGTATTAGCAGCAGGTTATTATTTCTTTAATAGTGATATAATTTCAATTGCTTTATTTGGAATTACTGGTGCAATACTAAATATTATTTTAGTGTTAATAACACTCCATAAAAGTAAAAACTTTGATAAATCTATTTAAGATTTTGATAGTAGGGAGATAAAAGCACTAATAGATAGTTGTAGATTAATTTTTTATATAGTTTGAATAATACTAAATTGATTTTAAACTAATATATTAGGGGGATATAACTAGATTAAGTACGTTAATAATCCGATATTAATTATAAATTTATTATATTTTTATTATATAAAAAGAAATCAGTGGTGGTAACTAATGAGTGATTTTATTTATTCAAAAAAAACAATAAGACAAGGAAAGTTAACAAAAGAAATTCAAAGAATATATCATGAAGATAAGCCTTATGTAAGGGAGTTTCATGGAGAGTGGGGATCTTTAGCTGTAAGTAATAATCACTACAATGGTTTTCAGCCCTATGAAACAAATGAACATATTTGTATAGTAATGGGTGGACCGGTTCTGTATTTCCAAGATAATGGTTTTTTGGAAGATCCTCCTGGTTGTATGGGAACTCAAGCAATTTTTTCTCGCTGGCTTAAAGGTGATATTAATTGGGGCGAGGATTTAAGTGGTCCGTTTGTAATATTAATTATAAACAAAGATACTTCCATGGTTAAATGTGTAACAGATTTGATGTCTTTTATCCCAGTCTATGCTTTTTACGACTCTGTAAACATTCAGATATCTACCCATGTAGATGTATTAGCGAGGGTTTCAAGTCAACAAGATAATATTGATATGGTCTCTCAAATAGACTTTATTCTTCATGGCGTAATTACCTATCCATACACCACCTATAAGATGATTAAGCAAATATCACCTGCAACAGAGTATTCAATAGCTGATAATTCTTGTGAACTTCATTCTATTAACTATTGGGTACCAGAAGAAAAAAGTGACTATAAAACTCTTAATCAGGCTGCTGAAGAATTAAGGAATGGTTTGCAAAACTACATTTATAAAATAACAAATGGGGTATCAAGTAATATAGCTCAGTTTATTAGTGGGGGAGAAGACTCACGTGTTATTGCTGCACTTATGCCCAAAGATTACAAACATGATGCTTTTGTATTCCTCGATTATATGAATAGGGAAGGTAAGGTGGCAAAAAAGGCTGCTAATGCGTATGGCGCGAATTTTCACCTAGGTAAACGTAGTAAACTACACTACTTAGAAATAATGTCTGCTTGTGCAGATTTGGTAGGGAGTGGTTCACAATATACTCATGGCCACACTTATGGATTCCATAAGTCTTGTAAGTTGAATGAGTACTCTGCAGTGTTTGGTGGTCTTTATTCAGACGCCCTTTTAAAGGGGGCACGTATAAAAAAAATTAGTGGTCTAAGATTGATTCCTTTCTTGCCTCAAATTAAAGATCGTAATTATTCAGTGGCTAAGCAGTTATTAAATAATATATTTAATTCTGAAGTATTATCAGAGTTAACTAAGCGAAGACAAGAACATTTAAAGTATGTAAAGAGCTTTAGAAAGGAATCTTCAGAGGAATGGTTCCATCTTTGGCCTAGTTCAATGAATCCGAATATTCCTAACCATCATATAAACCGTAGATTATTTCGCAGTTACGAACCCTTTATGTCTAAAGATGTAGTTAAGATAAGTTCGAGTATTCCACAAAAGTGGAAACTTAATAGAAGACTATTTCATAAAACTGCAAAACCCTTTATAAAGCCAACAAAATGGTTATTTCATAGTGAAGGTCGATTACCTTACTTCCCTTGGTACATCAATAGCTTTTTGCAACTTTTTGTATGGACATATCAACAGTTAGGGAGGAGAACAGGCATAATAAAAGGTAATCAGGGACCTTGGGGAGAATGGAATAAAGTTATGAATAGTCCAGAATGGAAACAAGCTATTAACGAATATTCCGAAGGGATAAAGGTAATATCCTCTGTAATAAATGAAAAAGAAATAGAAATAGACCTGTTGTTTAGGGATAAAAACTTGGGCAGGACCCAGCGGATTAATTTAATGCAGACTTTGTATAGTAATCTTAAAAATAGGATATAACGGGATTTCGCCCGTTTTTTATATTAAATCTAATCGAAAAGAATATACGTGTCCTGATTATCAAACAGTATCTTCTCGAACCCACTCTCACTACAAACGAAGCTGTCGAGATTTACCTATTCAAGGTGAAAAAGTATTGATTACGTTATCTAATTGAAAGATGTTTTGTGATAATTCATTATCTGATTGTACGATGTTTGCAGAATTGTTTTCTTTTATAGATAATAGAGCTAAAAAAACAAAACGATTAAAAGAAGCGATTCTCGAAATTTCATTGGTACAAAGTTCTGTGTCAGCTGCAACTTATCTAATGCAACATGTAGCTGATGTTTAAAAGAGTACAATCTTTTAAACACCAAAAAAAGCGAACCTACTATAAATAAAGAGAAGGTAGAAGCTATCTATATTGATGATTGCGTTCTGAAAAAGAGAACAAGTTACGGTACTGTGATGGTTGACTTGAACAATGGTAGAGTTATTAACAGAATAGAGTCGAAAGATAAAGATGATGTTGTCGCTTGGCCCTCTTAATTTCCAAATTTAAAATAAGTTTCAAGACATGGATTCTATATATGCTTCTGCTATTTGAGAAGCTCATCCAAACGTCCATCACATCAGTAACCGGTTTTATTTAGTGAAAAATTTGACAGATGCAACTACACAGTGTATTTATAAATTTTTATCTGGACGAATTGTCATTCCTTTGACAAAGGAAAAGAAGGTAATAAACAAACTACTGATTAGTAAACCTTCATGGCGTGACAGAATTCTTGGTTTCTCAAGGGTGAACCGCACAGGAATCAGATCACTAACGGAATGTAGCCTTCAAACAATTCGAAAGTATATTAGAATGCCTAAAGAAGAGATCACAAAAAATTCAGATGATCGGCATGGCCGTGAACATAAGAACGCTATTCAGAAGATTATGGGTAGAGTTGAAGAAGTAAGGACCTTACAGAAAAAGGGATATAGTATAAAGAAAATAGCAGGTAAGACAAGCTATACAAAGAAAACAATAAAAAATTATTTATTTCCCGACTTTAACCCTATCCATGGTCAATATGGCGTATAGTATCCTGGAAAACTGTATCCATTTAGAAATGAATTCATTTCATTGCACTCGAAAGGAACACCTTATAAAGACATCTATACATACAACCCTCTTTAAAAAAAGGATATACAGGCTCCGGAGTTGTCATTAGGAAATTCGTAACGAAAGAAAAAAGACTACAAAGAGATCTAAAAGACTATGATGCCATCGGTTCTACTGAGGTCATAGAAAGAAAATGGCTGTTAAAGTTACCTTACAAGCCGCTAGAAAAAGTTAAAACACCTCCCCTATGAAGAAGCAAGGAACGTTGTTCCGAAGTATCCTTTATTCAGTAAATTGCGTCATCCGGTTTGGTAGATTCTTCTTTCGGAGAAGAAAGAGTCTCTACATGCTGGACAGAAGAAGCAGAAAGCCTCAAATTAAGTGAAGTAACTAGTTTTCTTAATGGAATAAGGATATAGATTCGGTTAAAAATGCATTTACACTTCCTTATAATAACGGATTAACTGAAGCAAGTGTAAATAAGTTAAAAACAATCAAACTCATTATGTATGGTAGAAACAGTTGTGAATTTCTACGGAATAAATTATTATTGCTTGAATCATGTAAATTTAACTAACACTGGAAAGAACCAGTTTTACGTTTATATAATATTTAGTATAGAAAAATTATATTTAAGAAGGAGAGAGAAATATACTTTGCAACGAAGGAACTTATTAAGGGTTTTTTTACTTTCCATTTTTACTTTTGCTTTTGGTTGGATAATAAAAAGGGAAAGTGATAATACGATAATGCAACGAAGCAGTTCTAGGGAATTTACAAGGGAGAGCGAATCGGATACTAGTGAAATTAAGCTTTTAACAGAACAGTTGGCGGATATTGTGACAGTAAATGTTAAAAATTATTTTTATGTTGGGGAATCAGATTGGACGAACGCTATAAATAGAGCTATTGAATTTATTAAAATGATCGTAGATGCCCCAACTGGAAATAAACCCCTGCTTTTTTTTCCTTACAATCCTGATTCATACAAAACAACTTCGACAATAGTAATCCCTCATGGTGTTAATATTTTAATGGAATCTCCCATTTTATACATGGGTACAGATGGAGCGGACATTCTTAGAGTAGGTAAGGCCAAAACTCATGCTTACAGTGAGAATTATAAATTGCAAGTTATTAGGAATATAAAAACTTGGAACTCAGAATGTTCAGGGATTGTTATTTATAATAGTAACCAATCTAATATAGAGATAGTCCAAACTGTCGGAAGTAAATATGGGTGTACATTGTTTGGTGACACTAAAGGGTTCGCTTATAATTTCATTACACTTCAACTACTTAATGATAATCAGACTCATCTTAGGCTTAAAGGTTTAAATGGCGGATGGGTGAATGAAAACGTATTTTTAAATGGGCGATTTGCGAATACTTCATTTAATAAAACCAGGGCTAGAATAGCGGTTTTAATGGAAAGTGAAGGGAGAATTAATGCTAACGTATTTTATAAACCATCTTTTGAAATAGGTTCATTCGCAGATAGTGGAGTAGAAACTATCCCAATTATTATTAATCCTGGGAGAGATAATCGTTTTTATGACTGCCGTTCAGAGGGTAATGGAACAATATTGGCTCGATTACTCGGAATTAGTTTCAATAACTCTTTTTCTTTAACCTATGCAAATAGCGGTATGGTAATTGACGATCGAGGAGACCCCTTAATGGGCAATTATTTAGCGACTAATACACTACAAGAAGTAACAAGAACAATTTATGATAGTGGATTTTTATCAACTAAATCCTATATCAGTAAGTCGGGAACCCCGTCAGAATATAAGATAGGTGATTTATTTAGCATTCCAGTATCTAGCAAAATGGGGAAAGAAGATTTTAAACCATTTCTTTCTAGTTCAACAACTATTGAAATAAATGAGAAATATATAAATGTGGATGACTCTAGAGGATTAGGAAGAATAGTTACTTCATCAGTTTGTAAAGACTTCAAAGTTTATGTTGAGCTTTTTAATCAAAATGAACCTATTCGTGCTTATATTATTCCTTACGACATAGTAGGTAATCAATTAATGCACACTGATGAAACAGGGGAAGAATATGTCAAAGCTTATGGTTGTTATAAGGTGGGGGAGTTTAGAGGCTCTTATTATTTGAGTAATTTGGATAAAAAGGGTCGGGTGTTCAGGGTAGGTTCAAAAGTAAATAGTTTTGCTATCGTTTTTGTAAGAAACTCGACTGGCATGAAGATTAGTAGCGTCAAAATAGAACAAATTTTAAATACATCTAAGACTTATAATGATTCGGTTGAGTCCTCTTATTCTCCGTTTGATTGGATGAATAATGGAATTTTTGTAGAAGGTATCCCTAAGTCTGGAAAGTGGGAAAAAGGGCAGATTTTGACCGAAAGGTATCCCGTTATTGGTGGGTATTCATCATATGTAGTATTAATGGGTGGGGACTTTATAACTAAAATACCAACATTTGGGAAGATAGGTAAAATAGAATAATCCTTTTCTTATTTTAATTCGCTCATCTATTTGTAGAAGCAGTATATACAAGACGGGTAGCCATTATAGATATAGGAGAATAGCTGGTAGAGAACTTTGTTACTTAGTAAATCTAAGTTAGCTCGCCCATACATTTGACGCTTGAGAACCTTGAACCGATTTACTTGACCTTCTACAATACCATTACTCCAAGAGTAGGATAACGCATGTTTGAATGCATCTATATCTGTTCGAATGTACTTGATAAACTGTTGTACTTCATATATCTTAGCTGCTTCAGCCTGTATCATCCATTCTTGCAGTGCCTACTAATTTTTTTGTTCATTCATTAGTTTCTGAAATGTCTGTTTATGGCATCCTAAAAACGTAGGTTATGGCATTTAATTTATGCAGGCCCCTAGGGCCTGCATAAATTAAAAAAACCACTTGTCAACATTCCGTAATACTCATACACTTCCTGTTGGGA
>Ga0182739_1001903_pt1 | contig 20515 bp, 14 predicted proteins | sample eDN5th30CBELigBY_FD_128873 | JGI IMG/M metagenome (GOLD analysis project Ga0182739, IMG submission 128873) | Enriched backyard soil microbial communities from Emeryville, California, USA - eDNA 5th pass 30_C BE-Lig BY (version 2) (version 2) | ecosystem: Environmental > Terrestrial > Soil >...
AAAGCGAGAGCCCGAGCATTGATAGCGGTGTAGCCCGTCTGTGAATCCGCTACGCCCCAATAGCCAGATGCGATTTTAGTTAACAGCGAAAGAGAGGCGTTTCCAAAAAAGCGGATTTTTGGGATCTTCCGAAACGCCTCTCCTGTTACCAAACGATTTCCCTTCGAATAGTCTGCAATCCCGTCCACGACCGGATCGAGTAGGTCAGGAAGATCAGCGGGATTCATCTGCCCATCCCCAGCCATGACTACGGCGATGTCAAAATTATTGTCTCGACTCCATTTATATCCGGTGGCGATTGCTCCGCCTACTCCTTGGTTTGTTTCGTGTCTAAGGAGGATTACGCGGCCCGCTGTATGAGCCGGATGTGCCATAACAACAGCCGATGTCCTGTCGCTGCTGCAATCATCAATGATAACGATGGCGTCCACAAGGTCTGCCATGGTATCTATGACGCGTTTGATTTGGGTTTCTTCATTGTGTGCAGGGACAACTACACTGATTTTATGGTCGCGGTACATCTGCTGAACCTCAATATTTTTGAAATAAGTGCGTCACGACGTAATGGTCGCGAAAACCTCTTTGATCGTGCTGATGGTTTGCTCCGTGAGGTAAGGATGCATGGGAAGGCTTAGCACTTCACTCGCTGCTTGGTCGCCGATTGGCAGTGCGACCGATGACCTGACCGCAGGCTGCTTGTTAAGTGGCACCGGATAGTGGACCGCAGTAGGTATTCCCGCGGCCTTCAGCATTGGCTGTATAGCGGGTCGATTCTTGACTCGGACAGTATATTGTGCAAACACGCTCTTGTTGGTATCGCTGACTGTAGGCAATACGATTTCCTTGCCATTTAACTCCCGCGCGTACATCGTGGCGACATGCTGGCGCATCTCGATTTCTTCGTCAAAAATTTCTAGCTTAGAAAGGAGGATTGCGGCTTGCAACGTATCCAGGCGGCTATTCACTCCTACCCGAACGTGGTGGTATCGTTTCTCCTGACCGTGCCGGGCGATCTGTCGAATGATCTTCGCAAGCTCGCTATCGTTTGTAAAAATGGCGCCTCCGTCTCCATAACATCCTAATGGCTTGCTGGGGAAAAAACTAGTGCACGCGATGGTGCTTAGATTGCAGGAGCGTTTCTCTTTATAAGACGCGCCAAAGCTCTGCGCCGCATCTTCAATAACCGGTATCCCGTGTGCTTCCGCTATAGCGTTGATGCTATCCATATCCGCACATTGCCCGTACAGCGAAACAGGAATAATCGCTCTCGTGCGAGGTGTTATTGCCGCCGCCAGTTTATCGGCATCTAGCGTATAAGTAACGGGATCAATATCGACATAAACTGGACTGGCACCTAATAAACGCACCGTTTCCGCAGTCGCAATATATGAAAAACCCGGGGTAATTACTTCGTCTCCGGGCCCAATCCCTAGCGCCATCTGGGCTATTTGCAAGGCATCCGTGCCGTTAGCGCAAGTAATACAGTATTGAGCACCAGTAAACTTCTTAAGTTCATCTTCCAAAATCGCCACTTCCGGCCCTAATATGTATTGCCCATGCTCCAGCACACGATTAATAGCCAAGTTGATACTATCTTTTATGCGGGCTCGTTGGCTCTTGAGATCAATAAAATCAATCATGCTTCGACTCTTTAGTTAAATTATTGCCGTCAAGGATATAAAAATCCCCGGTGTTTTGGCATTCAACTTTGGCGTTCCCAAATAGAGGGAGAGGTAATTGTTCCCCATATTCACTCATCCATCCGATCTGTCTCGCTGGTACCCCTACCATTAATGCATACGGAAGGACATTCTTAGTAACGACTGCACCAGCCCCAATGAAGGCGTGTTCACCGATTGTGATCCCGCATACCACGGTACAATTAGCTCCAAGCGTCGCGCCTTTTCTCACGACGGTGGGAAGGTATTCATTCTTTCGTTCGATAAGCGCTCGCGGGTTATACACATTAGTGAAAACGACGCTTGGGCCACAAAACACGCCTGTTTCTAGGGTTACGTTGTCGAAAATGGAAACGTTGTTTTGAATTTTGCAATTGTTTCCAACAACTGCTTTGTTGCCCACGAAGACGTTTTGCCCGACCGAAACGCCTTTCCCAATTTTTGCACCGCTACATACGTGGACAAAATGCCAGATGCGAGAGCCATCGCCTATCTCGGCACCGTCGTCTACTATTGCACTTGGGTGTTGGTAATAGCTCATTTTCTCAAAAACGGATGGTAGTCGCCTGACAAAGGAGCGCATTTTGCACTGCGAATGGCGGCTACAGTGGATATGGCCGTTCGGTTTTCTTCCAGCCCATAACCTCGACCAGCCAGTATTTCCTCATAACTACGTGTATGCAAATCCGTAAAGCCGCCGGAAAACTCGATCTCTTTGCCATCCACAGTAATGGATCGGTATGTGCGCTGTCCGGAGGCTCTTTGGTTAGGAGGCACGTCGTTCACGTCGACGGATAGGAACCATCGGACTCGTGCATGTTCGTATTCCAAATATCCCGCAGCTTTCGTATCGGAGGCAAGGTGGACGATATTCTCTTGCAGGTCGCCGAAGATGAAATGCAGCATATCAAAAAAATGGACGCCGATATTCGTAGCAATTCCGCCCGACTTCTTGAGGTCGCCTTTCCATGATTGAAGATACCAGTGTCCACGCGACGTAATGTAGGTGAGATCCACGTCGTGTTTCGTTGGTAAACTTGTTTGCTTCACTTCGGCGCGAAGCGCCTCAATAGATGGATGCACACGCAGTTGTAAGATCGTGTTTACCTTCCGCCCAGTGTCCCGTTCAATTTCCTGCAGACCGTCTATGTTCCAAGGGTTTAGCACAAGAGGTTTCTCGCAAATTGCATCGGCGCCAGCCCTCAGTGCAAATCGCATATGCGAATCGTGCAAGTAGTTGGGGGAGCAAATTGAAACAAAATCGATTTGCTTGCTATTGTTGGCTCGGCGAAGCTTATCTATGTGTCTGTCAAAGCGCTCGAACTCGGTAAAGAAATCGGCACCTGGAAAATAGCTATCAATAATTCCAACAGAATCATTGGGGTCCAGCGCGGCAACCAAGTTATTGCCCGTTGATTTTATTGCTTGCATATGGCGTGGGGCGATATAGCCAGCTGCACCGATTAAGGCGAAGTTTTTCATGGTAGCTCTTGGTTTTATGGTATCTGACATTGGTTCATATTAGAGGCGGCGTAAAACCTACCGAAGGGTACAAACAATTGATAGTGGCATCCAAAAAGTGCAAAGTTTAACAGAGCAACAGCGGAGCGTACTGAAAAGTAAAAGGGCAAAATGGGTATACCAGGCCTTAGTCAATGTTCCTGCCTTGAATGGCTTTTTCTGCGCCTGAGGCTGACGCAAGTGGTGCCAAGCAGCATAATTAGCGTTGCGATCGCTATGGGGATGCCGTAGCGCAAGCGTGCCGGGTCGTACTTAAACTCGATGATGCTCTTACCTGCTGGAACGACCACGCCGCGCAAGGAGAAATCAACCTTTAGTAAAGTTCTAGGCTGTCCATTAATGGTTACCTTCCAGTCTGGATGGTAACTATCGCCGACGACTAGCAGTGCGGGTCTGCTCGACGATACCTCGAATCGCTGGCTGCTGTTTCTGAGGTCGACATTCGTTACAGTGCCTTGTAAAGGTAATTTTTCACCCTGTAGCAGTCTCAACCGGTCTTCCGGCTCAATATAGCTCTCATCGACCCATGCGAAATCTCGCAGATCGCGCGTCTCAGCTTTCATGTTCGCATAAATCGAATCTTTGGAGTCGAACGCGACCCTGCCGACTAAGAAAGCTTTACCCACTGCCAAGCGATTCTCAAATATGGCCATATCGCCCGAATGTACAAGTCTAAACTTCGCCTTACCTGAGGCGTCCTTAAAGGATTCCATCCATTCCAGTCCGGTCCCGACTGAGAAATTTGGGTTGGCCGTTATGTAACGGATATTCAGGACGTCTACCAGTGAAGAAAGAAGCTTCGTAGAGTCATCTGCTGGGAACAGAAACTGAGTCGGCGCGTCGGCAAAGGCGGATTGATTTATGATCCGGTAAAGCTCCTTTGTTTCCTTCGTAAAGAATCCCCTTCCTCCAAAGGTTCTTATTGAATACCAAACGGGTACGTCAGCCAGCATGGAGGTTTCGAGCGATAAAATTTTTCCGTCAGCAAGGTTTTCTTGAATGTATTGAATTCCTGGCGTCATCGGATAAACTAATTTTTTAGGAACGGTACGATTGAAACCGTGTCCCATGGTAGCCAGGTCGGCGGCCACAAAGGAGACAATTAGGAATTTGCATAGCGTTTTGCGAGAACCTTTTATCCAGAACGCGATAAGTACCCCACTAGCTAACAATGCTACGAGAGCCGAAGTTATTGAGGTCCAGTTTGCCAGCGAAAAGATGTGGTGCCAATAAGCGACTAAGGCTCCCAAGGTGGCGAAGCCAAGGATTAAAGCAAGATAAAGACGCTTCTTCGGTATGCCGCATTGTTCGACTTTGTCCCAAGATAGGCTGACAAGCGCCGCGATGACAAAAGCGAAAATCATCGTTTGATTATTCGGATTTGTTCCATTCAGTACAGGTATATACCGATAGAACTTCGCGAGAAATTGGTCGCTAAATAGGACCAGAAGCAGATATATTGCAAATACCGCGAAGAACCTGTAGGGCGCTTTTCCCTTGGGCAGCCACAATCCACTCAGGACCAGCATGATCGGAAGTATTCCAAAATAAATTGCGTCTCTGACCCAGGTCCACTTAAGGCCCTTTTCCTCGAAACCCCACGGCATGAAAAGCGAGGCGATGCTGATGTCGGGAAGGTGGCGGGCCCAATAGTTCACGCGATAGCTGAAGTCGAGATCCCGCATGAGATACTGATATGTCTCTGCTAGCATGGGGAACACTAGCAAGAGTGTCGACACTGCTGTAAACGATAAAGGAATGATGTGACGAAGGCGGAACTCAGACTTTACAGCCATTTGATACAGTGCGAATGCACCGTAAAGCGTCGCATGAAATGCTACGGCGGGCGGGTATCCTGAGGCGAATATGGAAAAAAAAACAATTGGACTAATGGCCGCCCATAACCAAGAGCCCCGCAGTATGCTTTGAATCCCGTACATCGCCACCGGTATCAAATAGTACATAGCTCCTATACCATGACCAAAATTCTGTACAGGAAATGCATTAGCGACAAATACTATTGCGCCAATCGTCGATGCTAGATAGCTTAATGACCAGGAACGGCAAAGGACTACGAAGAACGTCGCGCCGAGGAAAAATTTAAGTATGATTGCGACCGAGTAACCGGCAATAGGACCGAAGGCCAATACTGGGAGGAATACCAACGGATTGAGCAGTTCATGACGGCTTACGAGAAGCCACGGCACTCCGTTCTGGACTTTATCCGTAAATAGAGGAATATCTCCACTCAAAATGGAGTCTCTAAACATTTTCAGAGGCGGAAAGACTTGGTCCATTATGTCGGAGAGAACATAAGAACCCCCTGGCCACCCGCTAGGTATTAGCGATGACCAAGGTGAGTGGTACAGCGCTAAATCGACAGGCGCCGGCACATACGTTAAGCCAATTATCGGGTAATACATGTAAAGAAAATACAGTGGAATCGCCGCTAAAAACCAGCGGTCATCTTGAACTGACGGTATTTTTGCCATGTCGGTTTTTTTGTCTGGCCTATCCACTTGTTTGTGTATTGGACGGCTTGAGTCGGTAAGTTGTATGAGAACCGGCTATTCGTTCTAGAACGATACGATCCGCGCTATCTGTGGTTGGTGCGTGGAGGCCAAGCGAGACTGAAGTCGCCATATTCAAGCGTCAGATTAGGGTTGTATGCAGGATCGTTCATAAGTAATGAACCCCAACGTTCTCTCATATACTCCGCTTCACTAGCGAGACGCGCACGCTTAGTGTCGCTCTTGTCCGATCCTCTAGATAACGATTCGTGATGATAAAGGAGCGCGTGGGGCGTCCAGATGTTTCGGTACCCGGCCTGTCGGAGTCTCAGGCACAAATCTACATCGTTAAACGCAATCCCTAGCCTTTCGTCAAATCCGCCCAAGTAGTCGTACAGCTTCTTCTTCACGAGCATACAGGCCGCTGTTACCGCAGAAACTTCCTGTGTAAGTATCGCACGGCTAAAATAGCCGAAGAAGTGCCTTGGAACTTCATGATGCATGTGACCTGCTACGCGGTCTGGCCCTAAACCGAGCAACACTCCAGCGTGCTGCACTCGGCCATCTCGGTAGATTAGCTTGGCGCCTACGGCGCCGACTTTTTCTTGGATTGCGACACTAACCATCTCAGAAAGCCATTCCGGATGTATGATTTCTGTATCGTTGTTCAAAAAAAGCAAGAATTCGCCATGCGCATATCGAGCTGCTTGGTTGTTTAGCGCCGAAAAATTAAATGGGTGATCGTCCCTAATTACTTGCAGATTTTCGTATTGTTCCGAAAGTTCACTAAAGAGATCTACTGCGGATTTATCTTCTGAGCCATTATCGATCAATATAACTTCAAAGTTTCTATATGCAGTTATTTGGTATAACGTCGATATGCAAGTATGTACTAATTTCTTAGCATTCTTTGTCGGTATTATGATGGAGACAAGAGGGTGCACTTCCGGGAGCGAATATCTTATACGATGCATTCCAATTGGCAGTGCCTCAACCTTGCCATGAACGTTCCGTCTCTCGAGGTGCTCATTGAGCGCCTTTTCACTCGCGAGTAGCGCGTAAGGCTTTTCAGAAGTGCCCATCGAAGCGCTGCCTGGAAGCATACGCCAATGATAAAGAATATGCGGTATATGGATTATTTGTCGCGGATCTATGACTTCGATTATACGAGCTGCAAGATCATAATCCTGTGATCCCTCGTACCCTACACGGAAACCTCCAATGGCTTTGACGTGGGTTGCCCTATAGACACCGAAATGACTAATGAGGTTGTGGCCCAGAAACAGCTCCGGATTCCAATCACACTTGAAGTACGGGTCTGTTCTTATCCCTTTTGAGTCAAGCTTATCTTCATCGCTATAAATTATTGCAGCGTCCGGATGCTCTTGGATTGCCTGAGCGACATAGAATAAGGCATACTCGGGAAGTAAGTCGTCATTATCCAGCAGAGCTATAAACTCACCCGAAGCGACTTCCAATGCCGAATTCGATGCCTTTGAAATGTGGCCGTTCTCTGTGCGGAAAACTACCTTTATTCTTTCATCTTCATCGGCATGCCGTCGTAATGTTTCCTTGACTTTCGGGTCTTTTGAGGCATCGTCTGCAATGCACAATTCCCAGTTGGTATAAATCTGCCTTCGCACCGACCAAATGGCTTCGTCTAGAAAGGCTATTGGAGGATCGAATACTGGCATAACAACGGATATTTTCGGCTGATACTCCATCTTTGCCAATACAGAAGTCAGATCTTCACGAATTTCATCTGTAATGGTGTCATAGCGCTGGATCCAAGCTTGATAATCATTTCGATCTACAAATATGCCGTTCTCATCCCGTATCATAGCGATAGAGCCGCGAAGGCCGCATATTCGCGCCTTCACGCCGGATAAGCCTTGGCTTCGTAGGACTGTCACCGCGCGCCCTATCGACTGCCAAAATCCTCTACGCACAGTTACTGCTCGTACAAATACGATTATTTGGCGCATACGGGTAACGAGCGATTGAGCCCGGCGGAGCGGTCGCGTTATCCTCCAGCTTCGGGACGTTAATAGTACATTAAACTCGCCTGTTAAATCAGCTACATGCTGATCCTTGTCTTTGATGGCGTGCTGGAGTGTAAGTATGTCTCTATCTCGATGGTCGACGACGCTTTTCAAAATGCTTATCGTGCTATCGAGCTCAGCTATTTGTTGTCGGTATCGAGCCTCGTCAAGGGGCTCACACTTGTAAGCTAATAGATGATCTGGCTTCCAATCTAAAAAATCCCGTACTGGGCGGCCAGTTATATGGTGTTGTAACTCCGCTTCCGCGCGAATGTAATTATCGCACTCACCATCCGCGATGGGATATCCTGATGTGGACAGAACATCTTTTATGAATTTTCTTCTAGAATAAGGCTTATTTTCCGAGTTTCTACCGCACACAGAGATGGAGCCGATAAGAAGGAGCAGAGAACGAAATAACAGACTTTTAATAGAAATGTAGCCAGGCAGCGTCCATTCAGAGTCGATGAGAACCGGTTCGCCGTCTGTCTTACGAATTACGATATTGTGGGGAGCGGCGTCAAACAGCCTGCCCGAGAGCTGGGCGCAGCTTCCTTCATCTTGGTTTGCACCGTCCAATAAATGCAGAATTTTGACATAGCGCTGAATGAAATGTGCCACCTCTTCAATTGTCCAGCCGTCCCTGGTGACAATATTTACGAACTCCCAAGAAAGCGGCTTGCCACTTATGTAGGTATCCTGGGCACGACACTCAAATCCCACTGGGTTGGGGTGAATGTGGAAGTTCCTACCCGTTAAATTTCGGCTCAGCGAAATGGAATTGGCGTCGCTTCTTCTAAAAACGGTTTCTTTGCAATATGGGGCAATTCGCTCAGAGCTATAGTGAAATGCTAGGACATTCCTGTCGAGTATGGGTGTGTCTGCGATAGCCGCGACCATCAAAAAGGAGTTAGTAAGGTCTTCTGTCAATCCATTATTAAAAATCTGTGGCCATGTAGACTCTAGACAAAAAGTCGGCGCAGAAGGAAGCTGAGGGTCGCGCGTTACGCTCTGCCACGCGAAAACACCGGCGTCGAAGGCCGGCTCGTCGATTCCGTTTTTTGTAACTATTGAAACCGGTAGCTTATAGTCTGGGAACGGGCAAAGAAGGTCGGTTATCGAAAGCCCTGCCTGGGCGAGGAGGTCTGTCAGAGCGCGCTTGCCGAATGTCTGCGGCTGATCGCTCTGATAGCGACCTTCTACTCCATACATCGCTTTGCCCAAGTGATCTTCCAAAGCCCCCGCGAAATATTTAAGACCGAGCTGATTTTCTATTGCAATTATCAGTCTTCCATTTGGCTTCAACAGAGATCGGACACGCTGCAACATCGATACATGTGGGTTATTGCCTCGAGCAAAGAGATTGGCGTATTCAAGTACGCCAATTAGCGTTACTACATCAAAACGCGCTGTCGTCTTAAAATCTTCAAACTGTTCCGCGAGCACGGTTACGTTTGGAAGGTCGCGAGTTCGACTTCTTGCTATTCCAGCTCGTCTTAAGCTGCCCTCTAATGCTAGAACAGTTCCTCCACATTCCCCCAAGTAACGCGTGATCGCTCCGCAGCCGGCACCGATTTCTAGAACGTCGCCGGTGAGGCTGCCGGATAGCGGGCGGAGCAGATTTGATCGTGTTGCACTTAGGTGATAGGTCGAGGGCCAGTCGATGCAATGCTGACGCAGCTCGGTAGAGAACACCGAGACGTCGATAGCGTCACCTATAGCCTTGGCTATGCGTAGCTCTGTAGTTTCGCCGTCACTGTAATTTATGCTCGAGTACCCGGGGCGACTCCAAACGTCGGTCTTGTCATCCAGCCTGTAGCCATCAGAGGATAGTAAATATTTCATTTAAACTTGCGCGGTTGTGACTTGCATGCCCACGTTCACCAGTCCGTCGAACTTGGTAGTCGGCTTAATCTGTATATGAATAGAGTCGTAACGGCGATCATGAGGCACTATATCGTCGCCCTCGCGACTCGCAACCCCGACGGATAGAAAATAATCCCCGCCGCCAAATCGACACTCAAATGAAAACTCCATGAAGCCGACAGTTCTTGCAGCCCCACCATTGCGAAACATAGGATCGCCAAGCAGTTCCGTGTTAGTACCGTAGACCGTAATTCCCTCTTTAGTTTTGATCGTAACGCCTAAAATGGGTCTTATTAATGTCCGATTAAATCTGACTGAAAGAGCGAGGCGGAGCGATGCGCCCGAATTAATGGCAGTGGGGTAGTCCTCAGTGTCGGAGCCGAGATAGTAGTCTAGGATAGTGGCTCCGCGATCCCCCCACCGGTATTCGTGCGGATTGTAGCCGGCTCGTTGTGCAAACATTTCGCGTTCTGAGCTAAGGGCGGCGAATGTATTGGACTTTACGGTCGGCGAACTCAACGAACTATCGGTGTCTGGTTCCAATGTTCCCGCGTTGATGTGCTGCTTGCCGAAAAGCAAATCGAGGTAACGGTTCACCACGCTTCGCGGCTCGCCCGAAAAAATCTGCTCGCCCCGCTCTAGAAGGATTGCGGACGTGCAGTGGCTAACAATTTGCTCGCTGGAATGTGTGACGAGCAAGATGCTCGTGCCATTCTCCTTTAATTGGCGGAGTCGTTCAAAGCATTTGGCTTGGAACTTTGCATCACCTACTGCTAAAGCTTCGTCGACAATCAAGATATCCGGCTGGGTCTGTGCTTGCACGGCAAACGCCAACCGAACCATCATGCCGCTGGAGTACATTTTTACGGGTTGCTCGATAAACGTGCCTATGTCCGCAAAGCTCACAATATCATCGTAGCGCTCATCGACCTCTGCTTCACTGAGGCCCAGTAGCAGTGCGTTCATGTAAATGTTTTCACGCCCCGTAAAATCAGGGCTAAATCCGGAGCCTAGCTCTAAGAGCGCTCCTATACGGCCTTTAGTTTTAATAATGCCGGAGGTCGCATGCAGTGTTCCGCAGATAAGTTGAAGTAGAGTTGACTTACCGCTCCCATTTCGCCCGATGATGCCCACTGTTTCGCCTCGGCCCACCTCGAACGATACATTTCTTAGGGCCCAGAACTCATCAAAGTATTTTTTTTGTGGCCAATTTAATAGGGTTTGAACCTTCGGATAAATCGCTTGCTTAAGCCTGTCCCGCGGTTCATCGTATATTTCATAGCATTTTGATAGGTTTGCTACTTCAATAACTATATCAGAGCACATCAGCAAATCCCTTTCGGGTTTTTTGAAACCAAATAAAGCCTATCCAGGCAAGAACGGAGGCGCCCAAAAAATTGAGCAAAACTACGTTCCAGTTGGGGCTGGTGCCAAAAAACAGGACATTTCGAATTTGCTCTATCGTAGAGCTAAGGGGGTTTAATGATAAAAGAGGCCGATAACGTTCAGGAAGCGCAGAAGCTGGATAGAAGATTGGTGATACGAACAGTAAAATGGTTGTTATGATGCCAGTAACCTGCGAGGTGTCACGCAAATAAACCCCGAGCGAGGCGAGAGCCCAAGACAGCGATAGTGTAAAAAGTAGCATGGGTAGGACTACTAACGGTAGCAACAGCGCCGTCAGATGAGGAGCGCCAAAGAAGGCTAGGTATGCTATTAGCCATACGATCAAACTTATGAATGAATGAAAGATTGCTGAGCCCAGACTTACAATGGGCAATATTTCAAGAGGGAACACAACTTTCTTCACATAGTTTGCATTAGCCAGTATCAGAGATGGTGCCTTATTGACGCACTCAGAGAATAAATTGAATGCGATCAAGCCTGCAAAGAGAATTAGTGCAAATTCTGTTTTGGAATCACTTCCAGTATTCCAACGTGCTTTAAACACAAAGCTGAAGACGAAGGTATAAATTGCGAGCATTAAAAGCGGATTGAAAAATGACCACAATATGCCCATGACGGAGCCGCGATAGCGCCCGACTACGTCGCGTTTTATCATTGCATAGATTAGGCCTCTATTGGACCATGCACTGCCGAGCATAGCCTTCGGTGATAATGAGTAGCGAGTCACGAATAGGTCTCAGCGGTCAAAAACTTTTGGCCGTTTTTATCCTTCTCTGACAAGATCGGAGGGGCTGATATCGGCCAGTCAATTGCGAGCGTGGAGTCGTTCCATATTATGGATCGCTCCTGTTGAGGCGCATAATAGGCAGTGGTTTTGTATAGAAATTCGACGTTATCGGTTAGAGTTACGAACCCATGAGCGAAGCCCTCGGGTATCCAGAGCTGCTTCTTATTATCGGCTGATAAAGTTTCCCCTACCCACTTCCCATAGGTAGGCGATGATTTGCGGATATCGACTGCAACATCGTACACCGCGCCTGCTACCACTCGAACCAGCTTACCTTGAGGTTGACCTATTTGGTAATGTAGACCTCTCAAGACATCTTTTCCGGAGCGGGAGTGATTGTCTTGGACAAATTGGGTACGTTTACCAACAGCTGCTTCAAATTCAGCGCTATTGAAACTTTCAAAGAAGAAGCCGCGATCGTCACCAAAGATCTTCGGCTCGAAGAGAACGACATCAGGAATAGGCAGAGGAGTCGCCTTCATTAATATACCGTCTCTTCAAGAAGTTGCATTAAATATCGTCCATAGCCGTTTTTTTTCAGTGGCTGAGCGAGCGTTTCGAGCTGTGAGGCACTGATCCATCTTTTTCTAAAGGCGATTTCTTCGGGGCAGGACACCTTCAGCCCCTGGCGATTTTCCAACGTAGCAATGAATTGGCTAGCATCTAGCAGTGATTCATGGGTTCCTGTATCGAGCCAAGCATAACCGCGTCCCATAATCTCGACATGGAGACTACCTTTGTCCAGGTATAAGCGGTTCAGATCCGTTATTTCCAGTTCACCGCGGAGTGATGGCTGTAAGCACTTTGCATACTCTACAACCGCGTTGTCGTAAAAATATAGACCTGTCACGGCATAGTTTGATTTAGGTTTGGAGGGCTTCTCCTCGAGCGACAGCACCTTACCACCAACATCAAACTCGGCCACTCCATAGCGTTCGGGGTCGAGCACGTGATAAGCAAATACACTCGCGCCTTCGGTGCGCTCCATAGCGCTGCTTAAAAGCTGATCAAAGTCATGACCATAATATATGTTATCCCCCAGCACTAGCGCTGAAAGGTCATTCTCTATAAACTTTTCACCAATAATGAAGGCCTGAGCAAGCCCATCAGGGCTCTCCTGCACGGCATAACGTAGATTGAGGCCCCACTGGCTGCCGTCGCCTAAGAGTTGCTCAAATCGAGGCGTATCCTGCGGAGTCGAGATGAGAAGAATGTCTCGGATTCCGGCCAGCATCAACGTGCTCAATGGGTAATACACCATCGGCTTATCGTACACCGGCAGTAATTGCTTGCTGATAGCAAGGGTGGCCGGATGCAGGCGGGTTCCGGACCCTCCTGCCAAAATGATGCCTTTGCGTTTCATTTAGCTTTCCGCTCTTGTTAGTTGGGCCAAGGTCCGATCAACGTATATGGTCCAGTGAGGTATTTCAATATTGAGCGCTTTGGACAGTTTGCTGGTACCTAGCCGCGAATTCTTCGGTCGTTTGGCTGGTAAGGGATAGTCGTCCGTTGTAATGGGACGGATATCCGCTACTTTGAGCTTCACTCCGTTATTGTTTTCATGCAGGCTGTTGACGATGTGGCTGGCGAGTCCATGCCAACTGACTTCGCCGGAGGCTGCAAGATGATATACCCCGGTAGAAATGGCACCGCTTTTGCATGCCGCGATTGCCAATCCTGTAACGTCGGCGATGAGTTCTGCGGAGGTGGGCGCGCCTATTTGGTCTGCAACGATGCCGAGCGTGTCTCGTTCGTTCGCCAAGCGTATGATCGTCTTCACGAAATTTCCGCCGTGGGAAGAAAAGACCCAACTGGTACGGAAAATGAATGCCTTGCAGCCGCTTCGCAAAATCGCTTCTTCGCCAGCCAGCTTGCTTCGCCCGTAAGCACTTTGCGGGTTGGTTGCGTCTGACTCAGTATATGCGCCAGCCTTCTCTCCGTCGAAGACATAATCGGTAGAGTAGTGAACCAATAAGGCGTTGGTGTCGGCCGCGTACTCTGCCATAAGTCCGACAGCCGCGGCGTTCACCTTGTTTGCTGTATCTTCGTCCTCTTCAGCTCTGTCGACCGCAGTATAGGCGGCGGCATTGACGATGATATCTGGCGCTTCTGTGCGGATCGTTTCGCCAAGACGGTCAAGGTCCACTAAATCAACCTCACCTCGTCCCTTTGACGTTAGACGCCCTAAAGGCAGAAGCGTGCGTTGCAACTCATGGCCCACCTGGCCATTTTTGCCGAGTAGCAGTATTTTCATTCTGCGTATTGCTTGTTAACCCAGTCTTGATAAGCGCCGGAACTGACGTTGGCGACCCAAGCTTGATTGTCCAGATACCACTGGACCGTCTTCCGTATGCCTGTGTCAAAAGTTTCGGCAGGCTTCCATCCAAGTTCCTTTTCTAGCTTGGATGCGTCGATGGCATAACGCCGGTCGTGACCTGCTCGGTCTTTCACGAACGTAATTTGAGAGCTGTAGGACTCTCCGTCAGCCCGAGGTTTAAGCTCGTCAAGAATGGTACATAGGGTTCTAACGACATCAAGGTTCGCCTTCTCGTTCCAGCCACCGACGTTATAGACTTCGCCTAGCCGCCCCGAGGCAAGGACCCGCCGGATAGCACTGCAATGGTCCTTCACGTATAGCCAGTCGCGGATTTGTTGTCCGTCACCGTATATTGGCAGTGACTTCCCCTCTAGCGCATTATGGATGCACAGAGGGATGAGCTTCTCAGGAAAGTGATATGGGCCGTAGTTGTTGGAACAGTTGGTAGTCAGTACGGGAAGGCCGTAGGTGTGATGATAGGCTCGTACCAAATGATCTGAGGCCGCTTTGCTGGCCGAGTAGGGGCTGTTAGGCTCGTATCGGTTAGTTTCGCTGAAAGCGGGGTCGGACTTCCCGAGGGATCCATACACTTCGTCAGTAGAGACGTGCAGGAAGCGGAATTCGTTTTTCTTATCGCCTGAAAGATCGTTCCAATAGGCCCGAACGGATTCGAGCAAGTGGAATGTGCCAACAATGTTGGTCTGGATGAAATCTCCAGGCCCGTGTATTGAACGGTCAACATGGCTCTCTGCGGCAAAGTTGACGACTGCACGCGGTTGGTATTCTGTTAGGAGGCGCATCACCAACGTTGAGTCGCCAATATCCCCGCGCACGAAGATGTGCCGCTGGTCTTCGTCTAGGCTGGCTAAATTGCTCAGATTTCCGGCATAAGTCAGCTTGTCGAGGTTTACGACGGACTCGTCGTGCGCGCCGAGCCAATCCAGGACGAAATTGGCGCCTATAAATCCAGCCCCGCCCGTTACTAAGATGGTCATGCTCTAAAATCCCTGTGCATTTGTTTTCACGACCACTCCTCTGTCGTGGAGCGTCTCGTGACATGCATCACTTCTGCGGTAATTAACGATAAAAGCGCTATATCGGAGAAAAATAAGGATATAGGCGCAGCTTGAGCGATAAAGTGCCAATTTTCACTGCTACAACGGCGCAGTATTGTAACATCACACCTTCCGTTCCGATGCTTGCTACGAATATTTGCTCGTAGTATACGACGCCCACCCAAGCCAGACATGATACGAAATATTAGCCTGAAGTGCTTCACCCATGACTGAAGGTCCGTCGTCGTCTCACATAGCGGCGCTCGTTGTCGGATTTAATCCGGACGTTCGCGTGCTGGACGATTTGCTGGCCTCTCTTGTAAACGATGCACCGACTGTAATATTTATTGACAATGGAGGCGGAGAAAGCTTTCTTAAAGGCCGTGTTGTCTTACGAAGCCGTGTGAATTATGTCCGGCTCGATTCAAACCTGGGGTTAGGCCATGCGTTGAACGAGGGATTCCGGCGTGCAATTGACCAAGGATGCCGTTATGTTGCCACCTTCGACCAAGACAGTTCTCCGCCTCCTGGCATGATCCCGGGCCTTTTGGAGGCTCATAGGCGCCTTGAGGCCCAAGGAATCAGGTGCGCAGCCGTCGGGCCACGTTTTTTTGATCGGCGCGAAGGTGGGAAAACGTTTTTCCCCTTATATAAAGAGCAGGGCGGCACCATAACGAAGTGTCCTAGCCCAGACAAAGAATCCGGACTTTTCGATGTGGACGTATTGATAACGTCCGGCATGCTCGTTAACACAGAAATCTGGCGGGAAGGAATCACGTATAACCCGGGTCTTTTCGTCGACTATACCGACACTGACTGGTGTTTTCGGGCCCGTAATGCCGGCTATAAATTGTTCGTCTGTCCGGAACAAGAAATGGGACATGCACTATCCGACGCGCCTCCGATACGTTTCCTCGGGCTGAATTTTCTTCGCTACTCTCCCATACGGCGTTATTACTACTTTCGCAATACCGTCTATTTTATTCGCCAAAGGTACGTATCGTGGGCCTGGAAGCGCCGGTTGCTGATGGGCTTGGTGGTTCGATTGTTCAGCAACGTCTTTATTGACGAGCATAAATGGTTAGGTCTAAAGATGACGACGCAAGGCTTAGTACACGGCATAAAAGGACGGCTGGGAGCTTATCACCGGCAATAGAGTTGCTGGCAGATCGAAACGTTGCGGGTGAAGTTACAATCCGCCCATCCATTCCAACTGAGAGCATCGTGCCCCTTCGATGAAGCCCTATTCGAATTCCGCTCCGCTACTTGCGGAGCGTTACCCAGTTGCATTCCTGGCGGGCGTGGTCGAATTCTTGTTGATCGTCGCCGGCAGCTATGTGGCGCATTTTTTGCGATTCGGCGATTGGTTCATGCTTGACCACTACCTGGCGGCGACCCTCATCATTGCGCTCATGGTGGTGATTTGCCAGGTCCTGCTAGGCAATTATCTGTCTTGGCGTGGTAGGGAATTCTTCATGCAGCTGGGACGGGTCTATAGCGCCTGGCTCCTCGCGCTTGCCGTTGTCACGAGCTTGGCGGTTTTCTTGAAGGTTTCGGATAACTATTCACGCATCTGGCTCGTTAGCACGCTAACGGTGGCCGTAGCCATGGTGACGGTGTTCCGCTTTGTTGTCTTCTTGTTCCTGCGAAGTATAAGAAGCAAAGGCCGGAATCTGAAGCGTGCCTTGGTCGTGCAAAGCGGAGAGTCGGCATCCAAATTGATGTCCAAGGAAAGAGAGCTGCCCGAGCAGGGATATCGGATTGTCCACACCTTGCAGTTGAAGCGTTCTGACCAATGGCTCGACGGCTTAGTGGCGACGGTAGTCGACCACGGGGTGCATGAAGTGTGGCTCTGCTTGCCGCTGCATGAAGGCGAATCGATCAAGACTATATTGCATGCCCTTCGACACCAGACCGTAGACATTCGCTATTTGCCGGATTTGGGCGACCTGCCTTTGTTAAATCACCGGGTCAGCGAAATAGCAGGCTTGTATACGCTCGACATCAGCCGCAGCCCTATGGAGGGACCTGCACGGCTAGTCAAGCGTTTTGAAGACCTGGTGCTTGGGGGGGTGATTTCATTGGTGGTGTTGCCTGTGTGCATACTTATCGCCATCGCTATTAAGTGTACATCGTCCGGCCCCGTCATCTTCAAGCAATACCGCACCGGCATCAATGGGCGCCGCTTCAAGGTGTACAAGTTCCGGTCCATGGAGATTCACGAAGAGGGCTCCAACGAGGTTACCCAAGCCCATTTCGGCGATCCGCGCATCACTAAGCTTGGCGCTTTTTTGCGTCGCACTAGTCTGGACGAGCTGCCACAGTTTTACAACGTCTTGCAAGGCCGGATGTCGATCGTTGGTCCTCGGCCTCACGCGTTGGCACATAACGAGTACTACAAGGACATGGTCGAATCTTACATGCAGCGGCACAAGGTCAAGCCTGGAATCACGGGCTGGGCACAGGTCAATGGCTATCGCGGGCAGACGGATACGCTGGAAAAAATGGAAAAGCGTGTTGAATACGACCTTTGGTACATCAACAATTGGTCGGTTGGACTGGACCTGAAGATCATTCTTAAAACGATCTACAAAGGCTTTTTCAATGGCCAGCCGTAACAGTGTTTGGTTCGCCTGTGCTCATGTCTAGGTCGTCCTCTCTGCGCGTCAAAATCGTTATTCCGACCTATAACGGCGGCGCCGTATGGCAGGAAAGCGCGGCGGCTGTAGCGAGAGCGGTTGAAGGTAACTCATCTATTGTCGAAGTGCTCGTCGTTGACTCATGTTCACGTGATGCTACCCCTGATGTAGCGCGTGAATGCGGCTTTTCCCTGCATACGGTCGACCCAAGGACATTCGATCATGGTCGCACTCGGAATCAGGCCTGCCTGGTCGGTGAAACCGAAGTGGATGTGGTCGTGTTCTTGACGCAAGACGCTATACCGGAAACGGTAGATTGCTTCCAACGGCTGGTGAGCGCTTTTGCTGATCCTGCTGTGGCGGTTGCCTATGGTCGGCAATTGCCCCACCGTGATGCCAACCCCGTCGCGGGGCATGCGCGCCTCTTCAACTACCCCGCACAGGGCCACGTTAACCAGCACAGCAGCAAAGAGACGATGGGACTGAAGGCCGTCTTCACGTCCAACTCATTTGCTGCGTATCGTTTATCGGTCTTCAGGGATCTAGGTGGATTTCCTGAAAAGTCCATCCTGAGCGAAGACATGTACTTCGCCGCGAAGGCGGTCATGGCGGGTCATAAGGTCGCTTACGTCGCAGACGCCATGGTTCGACATTCGCACAACTACGAGCCACTGGAAGAGTTCCGTCGCTACTTTGATATAGGCGTGTTTCACCACGACGAGGCGTGGATAGCGAAGGAGTTTGGCGGGGCGGGTGGAGAAGGCAAGCGCTTCATTTTTTCAGAGCTCCGGTATCTGCTGCGGCATGCCCCTTTATGGATACCGCGCGCGTGCGTCAGTAACTTCTGCAAGATCCTGGGCTACAAGCTCGGGAAGAACTATATGAAATTGCCGGTGGCCTGGCGCCGCCGACTCAGCATGCACGAGCGGTACTGGGACTGACTTAAAGAGGTCCATATTGCGCTGCCTCCGCTGCAGCGTAGTTCGCGCGTCCGCCGTCATTAGGGCGCTCTACCAGGCTCCGGGTGTGTGCTGAGCTCTGTTTTGCCTCATCGCCGGAAATCTCCCCGCGACATTGTCTTCCGGCGCCGCAGCGTCGAATGGTCGTCGCCCGCCGCCCTGGTAGCGGCCTTTCTCCACCCCTGAGCATGTCACAAATTCTCTGTTGACACTCGCCATAAACTAATTCAGAATCCCATCTAAAGGCATGCTGTATTGTATTTCAATATAACGAATTAAATCGGAGACAAACATGCGCATCCTGAAAACGACCGCTACGCATGGCAAGGTGGGCTCTTTGCTGTGTGCCACGCTGCTGTTGGGGCTGGCTTCCATGCCCGTTCATGCCTCCAAAAGCAGTGGGGTCTTGGAATGGGCGATGGAGCAAGAAGTCTCTATCGCCGATCCCTATTACGCGCAAAGCAGGGCAGTCGTCATTTTGACGGACGAGGTCTGTGATTCGCCGTTGCACCGCAACTTGAAGACGGGCGAATACGAGCCGCATCTGGCCACGTCCTACAAGTGGGTGGACGATGTCACGCTCGAAATGGAGTTCCGCAAAGACGTGGTCTTCCATAGCGGCAAGCCGTTTTCCGCCAAGGACGTGAAATACACCTTCGACCACATTCTTGCCCCCGATAGCGGCGTGATCACGGCCAGCAACTTCAATTTCGTGAAGTCGGTGGAAATGCTGGAGCCATACAAGGCACGCTTCCATCTGCATAAGCCGTTCCCCATGGCGCTGGAATATTTGTCCAACGCTACGCCCATTCTGCCTGCCGGTCACTACGACAATGCGCCGATGCAGCAAGGCCGCAAGGCGTATGGCAGTGTGCCGCTGGATTGCACGGGGCCGTACAAGCTGGTTAGCAACAAGCCGGGTCAAAGCATGGACCTTGAGGCCAACAAAAACTATTTCGGAGGCGGCAAGGGCAAGCCCAGTATCGATAAGCTGCACTTTCGCACGATCATCGACCCCGATGCGCAGCTCGTGCAGCTATTGGGCGGCGAACTGGACTGGATCTGGGACTTGCGCCTGGAAAGGGCGAACGAGTTGAAGGCGATGAAGCAGGTTCAGGTCGTCAGCTCACCCATCCAGCGATTCAGTTTCATGAACATGGACGCGTCGGGCAAGTTCGCGAAGAATCCATTCCAGGACATTCGGGTGCGCCAGGCCGTGAACCACGCCATTAACCGTGAGTCCATCGCCAAGAACCTGATCAGCGGCGGGTCCGAGGCGCTCAGCGCGGCGTGCCACCCCAAGCAGTTCGGCTGTTTCACGGATGTGCACAGCTATGACTACGACCCGCAAAAGGCGCGCAAGCTGTTGGCCGAGGCAGGTTTCCCCGATGGTTTCACGACCGATATGTATGCCTATCGTGAAAAGGAACTCGCCGAGGCGATTATCAACGACCTGCGCAAGGTCGGGATCAAGGCCAATCTGCGGTTCATGCAGTACAACGCCTTGCGTCCGCTGCTGCGCAGTGGCGAGGCCGCGTTTGCCTACCTGAGCTGGGGTTCCTTCGGGCTGGCGGATGCATCGGCGAGTACCAGCTACTTCTTTGCTGGCGGTCCTGACGATCTGTCGCGTGATGCCGAGGTGCAGGCGCTGCTGAAGACGGCAGACACCAGCGTGGATCCGGCGGTTCGCAAGGACAGCTATAAGAAGGCGCAGGAGCTGATCGCCAACCGCG
>Ga0182739_1001904_pt1 | contig 20505 bp, 13 predicted proteins | sample eDN5th30CBELigBY_FD_128873 | JGI IMG/M metagenome (GOLD analysis project Ga0182739, IMG submission 128873) | Enriched backyard soil microbial communities from Emeryville, California, USA - eDNA 5th pass 30_C BE-Lig BY (version 2) (version 2) | ecosystem: Environmental > Terrestrial > Soil >...
AACCTCTCCCCCTTCCTTCACTGAAGAGGACTTTTCAGGCACCGGATTTCAGAGCAGTGGGACGGTGACACCTGCAGCGGCGGCGATTTCAGACGTCTCGTTAATTATGCGCAGTGAGATTTCCGGATTAGAGCAAGTTGCTCTCGACAGAACCCGTGCAAATCACGCTTCGACCGATGAAACACCGTTGTCTGCGTGACAGGGCGCGGACACCCCAGCGTGAATTTGCACTCAATCAAAGACGATCTTCCACAGAAACAGCCGGAGCCCGAGTCTCCACTCTTAAGGACAGCCTTTCAATTGGCCGGGTCAGCGAGACTGGCTCCAACCTTCCTGATACTGGTCGCTGAACAGGAGTTGAATCCGCTCAGCACGATCAGTGCCATTGCTCTCAACAATCTGAATCGCCTGCTGGATGAGGGCCATCCGGGGATCATTGGCGACATCCTGAGCGCGGTCGGATCGGGAGATCCGATCCAGCGCGGCAGCCAGGTCGAGAATTCCACAGCGAATTTCCAGGTAATGCCGGTCCAGCACCTGCTGGGCCTGTTGAATCGTCGGCATTTGTCTTTCCTCACGACCTGACGGGGACTGGTTTCGGGGTCTCGAAGGGACATTACACGCTGTGATGGAATCAGCGTCACGTTTCATCCGGTTCTTCACAGGGCTGGGATGAGTGCTCCGGGAAAGGGCGTTCCACCAGTCCTGCATGCGAACAAACACAAAGTATCCGCATGCGGAAGTGCTGTTCGGAAGAAGACTGCATGCACCATAGCCCATGATCGCGTACTGCTTCAAACCTGAACATCGTTTTTGAGCGGGATTCCTGCAGGAGAAAGGGAGTAACGGGCTTCGTCGCTTCATCAGCCGCCGCGCGGTTTGAAAGCCGAGCGGCAGGTTTTCGGCCGCGCAAAAAATGCTCCTGGGGCAATCTTCGACGGGCGATGTGGATTCCGATCACCTCAAAACTGGTGGAGACTGAAGAAAATTTCGGGGACTTGACTGCGGAATTCCCTGGGTTTTTGCTCTGCCGAGACATTTTCTCCTCGCGGAAAGGCTGATTCATCCGGATCGGAAAACCGGACTTGGCACGAAAGATGCCTTTCCCAAAAGTCATCGAAAGCTGCGTGAGGTTGAAGGGTCAGCCTTGCGTGAATTCCCCAACTGGCAACGGCCCGGCCGGCCCCGACCGTCCGGAGATCGAGCCGCAACGAGGAGAGAGATTATGTTGTCCTGGGCAATCACATTTCTGATTATTGCATTAGTCGCTGCACTTTTGGGATTTGGCGGCCTGGCCGGAACCGCAGCCTGGGCAGCGAAGATCTGCTTTGTGGTCTTCCTGGTGCTCTTTATCGTCTCTGCGCTGACCGGCCGACGTACCCCGGTGGCGTAAGACGATTCAGGGCGAAGTCCAGCAACAGAAGCCCGACAAAGTGAAAAGGTGGACCATGCGTGTCTTACTCGTACTGATTGTGATTGCTGTCGTGCTGGTCCTCATTGGATGGGTAACCGTCCGGATCAACGGGAACAATCAAGCCACAGTGACTGTGGAAACGCAGAAGATCGAGCAAGACACGCATGACGTTGTCAAGAATGGCGGTCAAGCAGTGAAAAAGGCGGGCGAGGCAATTCGGGAGTCTGTCGAACAGAAACCTGCAGAAAGCCCGATGCAGTGATGTCTGGCTCACATTCATTCCGAAAGAAGTCTCCCCTCTGCTGAAGATCATTTCTCGCCCACGGGTTTCCCGGATGGCACGGATGAACACAGTCTGCTGACGCAGTCTTCGCATTAAACCCGGAGAGACGATCTTCGTGTAAACGATCTTCGTGGCATCAGTGAAATTCGTGGTCGCCCTTTTTCAGAATGAAGGAATGACCGGATGGACCGTTTGAAGACGAGAGCGGGCAGGACTTTGCCTGTTTGAATTTGTGTGGGGAGGGCGAAACTCCTGCCGAACCGTCCTCCTGAAGTGGAGTTGCCAATGGTGTCTCACGTGGAATCCTGGCGAAAGGCAGGAAATCCAAGGCCGAGCGTGATCGAACAAAGACCAAACCTGTCTTCAGCAGGAGTTGAGCTCTCCCGAAAGTCATCCGGTTTGAAAAAGTCAAGGCCCAGCCAGAGCAGGAGACCTGCTGTCTTATTCGTTTCTGTTTTGTAAACTGGATCGTGCTCACAGCAATTGACGGGATCTCGCTGGGAACGCGTTTTCCGCTTGTTTTCGAAGGGTGAAACGAGCCTGGGCCAGAAGGCCTGTTTCTCTTGCTGGTCTCGACAAGCAGTGTCTGGAGCAGGTTGCTCTGGCCTGAGCCCGCGCAGCGCGATGAAACGCAACTCGCTGCGTGGCGGAATGCGGTCGATGCGAAGGCAATGAATGCGCGTCAGCCGGGAGGCACCACTGTGAGTAGACCAGAGAGACGTTGCTGGGCGCACGCCGAGCAAATGACTGCGGACCGGCCCCGCGGATCAATTTTCCAGTGACTAAGCGACTGTGACCACAAACTCCGGCACACTCATGATGGACCCTCATCAGAATCAAAAACCCGGCGGAGTGATCCATCTTGCTCCCGCCCTGGCACGGCTGGAGAATGATCGAGAACTTCTCTGCGACCTGGCCCGCTTCTATCTTGAAGATTGTCCAACGCTGCTGGCGGAACTGCGGCGCGGGATCGGGATTGAAGATTTCGAATTGATCACGCGGAGCGCGCACAGCCTGAAAGGGCTCGCGTCGAACTTCGACGCTCATCGTGCGGTCGCTGCCGCTCTGGCGGTGGAGTTGAGCGGCCGTGAAAAACAGATGTTGGCGATTCAGGAGCAGTTGCCGGAACTGGAAGCTGCCGCCATGCAGGTGACGTCCGCATTGCAAACCGAACTGCTAGATCCGGAATCCGGAAACGGACAGTAACGGCTTCTGAAAAGACGAGGCAAAAGATTCCGGCTCTCTTCTCATCATGCCATGTTGCAATTGAGCTGCAATGGAGTGGTCTCAGACGTTCTTCCAGGCACGTTCACGGGCGCTGGTCAAAACGGCTTCGCAGACTTTTTGTGTTTCCAGCGCATCGCGGAATGTGGGAGGACAGGGCGTGTTCTCCTCCAGGCTCTTGAGGAAATCCGCCACCTGGTGCACAAAGGAGTGTTCATAGCCGATCTGCAGGCCAGGCACCCACCACTTGTCCATGTAGGGATGATCTCCGCTGTTGTCGGTGACGTGAATGCTCTTCCAGCCACGGAACGGGCCTTCGTCTTCGTAATCGAACATTTCGAGCCGGTGCAGATCGTGGAGATCCCATCGGAGCGACATCTTTTCTCCGTTAATCTCCAGCGTATAGAGCGCCTTATGTCCCCGGGCATATCGGGTCGATTCGAACAGTCCCAGCGATCCGTTATCGAAGTGGCACAGGAAGGCACAGGCGTCGTCGATCGTGACCTGTTGTTTTTGTCCGGTCGCGGTATGCACTCGTTCCTTGATGAAAGTTTCGGTCATCGCGGAGACGTCGGTGATCTTGCCGTTCAACCAGAGGGCGGTATCGATGCAGTGTGCCAGCAGGTCTCCCGTGACGCCAGATCCCGCCGCAGCAGCATCCAGACGCCATAAAGCAGCGCCGCCCTGCGGCAGATCCGCATTGATGGTCCAGTCCTGTAGAAAGTTTGCCCGGTAGTGGAAAATCCGCCCCAGACGTCCGGAATCCACGATCTGTTTGGCGAACGTGACAGCGGGAATTCGACGATAGTTGTACCAGACGGTGTTCGGCACGTTGGCTTTTTCCACCGCGCGGCACATCTCTTCCCCTTCAGCGGTGTTCATCGACAGCGGCTTTTCACACAGGATCATTTTGCCGGCAGCCGCCGCCGCAATCGCAATTTCCCGATGCAGATAATTGGGAGTGCAGATATCGATGGCGTCGATCTCCGGGCGGGCAATCAGCGCTTTCCAGTCGGTCTCGATGGATTCATAGCCCCATTGATCTGCGAATTCCTGAATCTTCTCACGATTGCGGGCACACGCTGCTTTGAGAACGGGCCGATACTTCAGCTCGGGAAAGAAATCCGAAACCCGCTTGTATCCGTTGGTGTGAGTCCGCCCCATGAACCCATAGCCAATCATGCCGATGTTCAACGGTTTTTTCATTTCCTGCTCTCCTCAGGCTGAAGTCAGAACGGGAAGACTGTAGCAGGATTTTTCAGGATGTTCATCAATACCGGGGCAAACATCCGTCCTTATCAGTGTCATCTGTGAAAACCATGGTCGACATCTCTTAAAACAGAAAAGCCGGCGTGCGAGTGGTTTGGCAGCGGCTCTCTACTTTTGCAAAATCCGATCCTCCGAAATCAACCGAAAACCCCGGGAATTGACTGCCGGGAAGGCTCGATTGTGAATATCATGCCCGGCTGTTGAACGTACATCCGCTGATCCCTGAGAGAAAGTCAACTCATGCCGACTGCCCTGGTGACTGGTTCCGCAACCGGAGTGGGCCGTGCCTGTGCCGCCCGCCTGGCAGCAGCGGGCTTCGATGTCGTGGTCAACTATTCCCGGAGTGAAGCGGAAGCCCGGGAAACGTGCCAACTGGTCGAAGCGGAAGGCGTCTCCGCACTGCTGGTGAAATGTGATGTCAGCGAGGATGCTGCGGTTCGGGAAATGATGCGGCAGATCGAAAAGAAATTCGGCGGTCTGGATGTCGTCATTAATAATGCCGGCTGCACCTTCCCGGTGGCTCACCCTCAACTGGAAGAGATGACGGAAGAAAAATGGGACCGGATTCTGGGAGTCAATCTGAAAGGGCCATTTTTTGTGGCCCGCGCAGCGGCTCCCTTACTGCGGAAGTCTGACCGGGCCGCCATTGTGAACATCAGCTCGATTGCCGGAATCGGCGGAAGGGGATCGTCCATCGCCTACTGCGCCAGCAAGGGAGGGCTGAATACGATGACCAAGTCGCTGGCACTGGCACTGGCTCCCGAGATTCGCGTGAATGCCGTCTGCCCCGGACCCATCGAAACCCGCTGGATGAAAGCCTGGATGACGCCGGAGGAAATCGAACGGATGACGGCTCACGATCCCCTGCCTCGGGCTTCCACCTCCGACGACATTGCCGATGCCGTCATGTTTCTGGCAACAGGGACGCAGATGATGACCGGCCAGTGCATCGTCGTTGATGGCGGCCGAACGATCTGAAGCACGTTGGTCACGAATGCGTTGCCAGGTGCCAGCAACATCCTTATGGGACAGTCTCTTACTGCTTCTGAGCCTTCGCCCAGGTGTCTTTCAGCGTGACTGACCGATTGAACACCAGTGCGTCCCGTCGGGAATCTTGCGAATCGACAACGAAGTATCCTTTCCGCTCGAACTGTACCGGTTCGCCCGGAACAGAGTCTGCCAGCGCCGGCTCGACCTTGCAGCCACGCAGCACCCGCAATGAATTTTCGTTCAGTGCCGACTTCCAGTCGACCCCTTCAGGCAACTCGCCGGGGTCGGCAATCTTCAGCAGATGATCATACAGACGGACTTCGGCATCCAGCGCGGTCCCGGCATTGACCCAGTGAATCGTCCCCTTGACCTTGCGACCATCCGGAGCGTTTCCTCCCTTGGTCTGGGGATCATAGGTGCAATGGACCTCGACAATATTGCCATCCGCATCCTTGATCACTTCCTGGCAGGTGATTAAGTATGCCCAGCGGAGACGCACTTCCTGCCCGGGAGCCAGACGGAAATATTTCTTCGCGGGGACTTCCATGAAGTCCTCCTGCTCGATGTAGAGTTCGCGGCCAAACAGGAGCGGACGGGTGCCGGCGGCGGCGTTGTCCGGCAGATTGACGGCGATCAACTCTTCTGATTGACCTTCCGGATAGTTGGTGATCACGACCTTGAGCGGTTCCAGCACGGCCAGCCGGCGTGGCGCGGTCGGATTCAACAGATCCCGCAGAGCATTCTCCAGCACGATCATCTCGGTCAGGCCGGAATATCGCGTGATGCCAATTGTATTGCAAAACGAACGGATCGCCTCCGGAGTGTATCCCCGCCGCCGCAGTCCCGAAAGTGTTGGCATTCGGGGATCGTCCCAGCCGTCGACCTTCTTTTCCTGTACCAGTTCCAGCAACTTCCGTTTGCTCATCACTGTATGAGTCAGGTTCAGCCGGGCGAATTCGTACTGACGCGACGGATAGATCTCCAACTTCTCGATGAACCAGTCATACAGGGCACGATGTGTTTCGAACTCCAGCGTACAGATCGAATGAGTGATCTCCTCAATGGAATCGCTTTGACCGTGGGCATAGTCATACATCGGGTAGATGCACCAGGCATTTCCCGTGCGGTGATGTTCCGCATGCCGAATCCGGTACAACAGCGGGTCTCGAAAAATCAGGTGCGGGGAAGCCATGTCGATTCTGGCCCGCAGCACATGGGCGCCGTCCGGGAATTCTCCCGCTCGCATCCGCGCGAAGAGATCGAGGTTTTCCTCCACGGATCGATCCCGATGAGGGCTGTTCGTTCCGGGGACTGTGGCTGTTCCCCGCTGGGCGCGGATCTCGTCCAGTGTCTGGCTGTCAACATACGCCAGTCTTTTCCGGATCAGTTCCTGAGCCCAGGTGTAAAGTTGTTCGAAGTAGTCGGACGTATAATGGAGCTCATCCCATTGAAAGCCGAGCCAGCGGATATCCGCCTGGATCGATTCCACATATTCGACATCTTCCTTCGTGGGATTGGTGTCGTCGAACCGGAGGTGACAGCGCCCTCCAAACTCCTGAGCGATTCCGAAGTTCAGACAGATCGATTTGGCATGGCCGATATGGAGATAGCCGTTCGGTTCGGGGGGGAAGCGGGTCTGGACCCGGCCGCCATGCGTCCCGGCAGCGACATCCTGCGCGACAATCTCCCGCATGAAGTCCCGCTTTTCATTACTTGCTGCTGCGTCGCTGCCGCCCATGTCTGAAATCCGATTCGAAATGTCGCAAATACATCTCCGGGAGTCACATCTGTTCCCGCACATGGCTTGCGATGCGATTGATTTGGGGAAAACTTGGAACGGCTGCGGAACAAGGCTTCAACTCCGCTGCTGGACCTTTGCCGGAGTTTATGGGATCGAAGCGGGTTGGCAACAGGAGCCATCATGAGAATGGAAGCGGTCGTTTTCCCTGAAGCCTTCACGCCCTCGAAACAACTTTAACCGCATCCCAGACGCGCCATACAGTGCAGGAGAGTCTGGTTCTCGACTCCATAATTGCCCAAATAAACACGATTGCCTAAATAAACGACACAAATGGGCCGAAAATTCTAGATTTCCAGCGTCCAGCCCGCATCCAGGCCGTGTTCGCAGCGTTGATTCAAAGAGGGTATACTCTCGTAATGGATTGAAATAAAACAACTTATGTTACATTCACTCCATTCGCCGCCGCAGAAATTCTGGGTGGGCAGGATTTGACGCTTTCTTGGATGTTAACTGAAAAAAAGTGTCAGAATTTCGACTTTTCAATCGGAAATGCCGGTCTTTTTTCTGGCCTTGCACGATACTATCGGGTAAAAGGGAGTTGATTCGAAGCAAAGTCAGACACACCAGGAGACGAAAACAGAGACTCCACACCTGAGCTCGTTACTCCCGGACGCTTGTCTGGAATCAGAGATTCAGATTGAGATTTTCAGTGAAATTTGTTTGCAGCTCATGACGAGCGACCGACCCGACCTACGAAAAGCCTCGCATCCTGCCTCCTACCGGAGTTTCCTGCCAGAAGCGCCCATTTGCCGACAAGACGCTTGTTTCGCATCGGCGACAGGTTTTCCTTGACTGGCGAGAAGCTCCACGATTGAAACCCGCCTGGCTTTCCGCCATTGTCACTCGTGAACTGCCATTGAAAAAGTGGGACAGCACATGTCCCAAGCTTGGCACTTCCCGGGATAAACAGCCCTCCCAGGCCGAGCCTCGAGAAGCGTACCCGCCTTTCACCTGGAGAACGACATTATGGCTTTTCCGTCATTTCTCTGTCCGGGACCATTTGATCGCCGCAGTTTCATGCAACTGGGGCTTGCGGGGTTCACCAGTCTAACCTGGCCGGGGTTGATGCGGCTGAGGGCTGCGAGTGCTCCGGAGTCTGCACGTGAGAAAACCGCCGTCATCATGGTCTGGCTTCCCGGTGGGCTCTCCCATCTGGACTGCTACGATCCGAAGCCGAACATTGGAACGGAATATCGCGGGCCGTTTGCACCGATTTCAACAGCAGTTCCGGGCCTGCAACTGACCGAACTGCTCCCGATGCACGCGAAGATTGCGGACAAATTCAACGTCCTGCGGTCGATGCACCATCTTTCAGGAGGGCACCCCGCCGGGTCGATGACCATGCTTTCCGGTGACCCCGATACCCGGGATAAATCCAAGCCAAAATACCCGGACTGGATGTCGGTGGCAGCTTACCTTCGTGCCAAAGAAGGAATCCCCCGCACAAGCCCGCTTCCCAACTACGTCGGCATTTCTCCGCCAACGGAATATAACGGTCCCGCTTACATCGGGAACGCCTTTTTGCCATTTGCCGTCACCGGCGATCCCAATCTGCCGAACTTCAACGTTCCCAATATTGGCCTCAATAATGCTGCTGAAGCCACCCGGCTGGGAAAACGTGTCGCGTTACGGCAAAGCCTGGATCTGCTGGAACGGCGCTTCGACAAGGAACGCGAACTCGAGGCCCTGGACGAATTCGAAGCCCAGGCCATGACGCTGCTGACCAATCCCAAAACCCGGGAAGCATTCGACCTTTCCAAGGAAGACCCGGAAACCCGTGATCGGTACGGACGTAATCGCTGGGGGCAGCAACTCCTGCTGGCCCGGCGCCTGGTCGAAGCGGGAGCCGAAATCCTGACCAGTTCCTTCAGCGGGCCCTTGTGTGGTCGAGTCGGGAACTGGGATGACCATGCTGTGAATCATCATGTCTTCGACGCCCTGCGTTTTCGGGCAGTCGCCTACGATCAGGCTGTCACCGCGCTGATCGAAGATATTTACAAACGGGGACTTGATCAGCGGGTCATGGTCGTCGTCACCGGAGAATTCGGACGGACTCCCAAGATTAATTACGACCGCAGCACCGGCGCTGGAAACGCCAGCGCTCCGACGGGGACGCTGCAACCGGGCCGTGACCATTGGCCGCGAGCCTTCTCCAACATCTGGGCGGGAGGAGGCATCCGGACCGGGCAGGTCATCGGCGCGACTGACAGTCGCGGTGAAGATGTGGTCGAACGGGCCTGCGGACCGGGAGACTTCCTGGCCACCATCTATCAGCACCTGGGGATTGACTATTCCAAGATCTATATCACCGATCTCAACGGGCGCCCGACTCCCATTGCTGATGGCGGACGGGCAATTCCCGAGTTGACCCGGGGGGGCTCGGTATGAAACATCCCAGCACGCTGCAAATGATTCCTCCCCCCTCGAAAAGCGAGAGTTCTGTGCAACAGGGAGCCCTGAGATGGCAGTCGGAACACTCCAGCCCTAATGCTGCACCGCAGCTTAGTATTCGGGTCGGTTTCTCGCGATTCCGCTCCGTTGTCGCTCGTTTCACATTTTTCCAACCGAAATTTGAGTTGCGAGAGACTACCAGTGGGGGCTCTCAACATGCGGCTTCGCTGAAGATCCGAATTCGAACACTCCCGCTGGCCTGTTTCGTCCTGTGCGCGGGAATTGTTTTGACGGGAACGACACCGCTGCAGGCGGAAGATCCAGCCCCCGTACTGACTTTCGCCCGGGATATTGCTCCCATTCTGACCAAATCCGGATGTAATGGCGGAAACTGTCACGCCAAAGCCGGCTCGGGGCAGAACGGGTTCCAGTTGTCCCTGTTCGGGTTCGAGGCGGATGAGGACTACGAACATATCGTCAAGGAAGCGCGTGGCCGCCGGATCTCTCCCGCCAGTCCGGAGTTGAGCCTGATTCTTCTCAAGGCCACCAATACCGTTCCCCATGGCGGAGGGAAACGGATGGACGTCGGGTCTTCCAATTACCAGCGGATCGTCGACTGGATCGCACAAGGGATGGCTCCGGGAAAACCGACCGACCCACATCTGGCTTCACTGGAGGTGCAGCCCGGCCAGGCGACGATGCAGCGTAAGACGAACCGGCAGCTCAAAGTGCTGGCACATTACTCCGATGGCAGCCAGCGCGACGTGACGGCACTCGCGGTCTTCGAAGCGAATGACAAGAGCATGGCTGAAGCCGATGAAGCCGGCCTGGTGACCACGTTCGACCTGCCGGGCAATCTGGCGGTGATGGTCCGCTATCAGGGACATGTCGCCGTTTTCAATGCGCACATTCCGCTGGGGGCACCTGTCGACAATCTTCCGCCCTATAAAAATTTCATTGACGAACTGGTTTTCAATAACCTCAAACAGATCGGTATTCCCCCCTCTCCGGTGTGCGATGATGCGACCTATCTTCGCCGGGTCTCGCTGGATATTGCGGGACATCTGCCCACGGTGGAGGAAACCGAAGCTTTTCTGTCGAATTCTGACCCCAACAAACGCGATCAACTGGTGGAGTCCCTGCTCGCCAGCCCGGGATATGCCGATTATTTCGCGAACAAATGGGCATCGCTGTTGAAGAATCGGCGGGATGAAGCCAGCGACAAAGCTGCGAACTTTGCTTTTCATTTCTGGCTGCGGGACGGCTTTCTGGAAAACCGTCCTTATGACCAGATGGTCCGCGAACTCCTCGGAGCGACCGGAGACATCGCCAGCAATCCTCCGGTCGCGTGGTACAAGCGCGTCAAACAGCCAGAACTCCAGATGGAAGATATCGCCCAGTTGTTCCTGGGGGTCCGGATGCAATGCGCCCAGTGCCATCATCATCCGTTCGAGCGCTGGAGTCAGCGTGATTACTACGGATTCTCTGCCTTTTTCACACAGATTGGTCGCACTCCAACGGCCACGGCAGGTGAAGATGTCATTTTCCACAAGCGTGGGATTGCCCAGGCGATTGACAAGAAGACCTCACTCCCTGTCAAGCCGACGGCACTGGGGGAAGCGGAACTGAATATTCTGCCTGATGAAGATCCCCGGCTCTATCTGGCAGACTGGATGGGATCGCCGGAGAATCCGTTTTTCGCCAAAGCACTGGTGAATCGTTACTGGAAGCATTTTTTCAAACGCGGACTGATCGAACCGGAAGATGATATCCGGGAAACAAACCCACCTTCCAATCCGGAATTACTGGACGCGCTGGCGAAGCATTTCGTCACCTCCGGGTTCGATCTGAAGGCGATCATCCGGATGATTGCGCAATCCAATGCGTATCAGATCAGTGCTGCTCCAAACCAGTATAATGAAATCGACCAGCAGAACTTTTCGCATTTCTATCCACGACACCTGCAGGCGGAAGTGCTTCTGGATGCCATCGATCAAGCCACCGGCGCCCGTTCGAAATTCCCGGACGTGCCTGCGGGAACACTGGCCATTTCGTTGCCGGACAACAGTTATAACCGGTCGTCCTATTTCCTGAAGGTTTTTGGCCGCCCGGATGCAGCCAGTGTCTGCGAATGCGAACGTGTGCAGAGTTCCAGCCTGGCGCAAAGCCTGCATCTGCTCAATAGCGACGAGATCCGGCAAAAGCTGGTCGTGAATAATGGCCGGGCACATCGGCTGGCTCAGGGAAACCAGTCCGATCAGGAGAAAATCCGTGAATTGTACCTGGCAACCTTGTCCCGGGAACCGCGTGAGCAGGAACTGAACATTGCTTTGGATTACCTGAGTAAAGCCCGCGTGGATGACGCCGGCAAGCCAGCCAGGTCCGAGCAAATTGACCGCATGGCGTTTGAAGACCTGCTCTGGGCTTTGCTGGACACCAAGGAATTTATCTTTAATCACTGAGTCGTTCAGGACAGTTTGCCTTGGGGGTGTTTTCAGCAGAAGCTTCTGCGCTGGAAATGGTGTCTCGCTGGTGATGGTCTGAAGACCACGCAGGCGGCATGTGCCCACTCCTTAATCGATCTGATGAAAATCTGTCGGGGGATTATCAATGAAGAATTCTGCCTGCCGTTTGCGATTCCTGTCGGGGTTGGCCCTGGCGTGGGGGATGTTTGCACTGGTGCCTCCCGCATTCGCTCAGCAGGTTGGTCTGCCGGCCCCCCGCCTGCTGACCGTGCTGCCGATGGGGGGACAGGCCGGGACCACCTTTGATGTGACGATCACCGGAGAAAACGTCGACGACGACTCCGTGACCCTGCTATTTTCAAACCCTGCCATCACAGCCGTCCCCAAAACCGGACCAGAGGGAACGCCGGTCAAAGGAGAGTTCGTCGTCACGGTTGCCCCGAATGCTTCTCCGGAAGTCTGCGACGCCCGCGTCCTCACGGACATGGGGCTTTCATCCTCACGTGCGTTTTCCATCAGCAATATGAAAGAGGCCACACGCAAGGTCGACGCCACTTCCGTGGAAACGGCCTTTCCAGTGGAAGTCAATTCCATCTGCAACGCCACGGCAAAAAGTTCGAACATCGACTTCTATCGCTTTACAGCCAAATCCGGTGAACGGATATTTATTGAATGTGCTGCCCGTGGGATCGACTCCAAGCTGATCCCGGTGCTGATCGTGGCAGATGCTCAGGGACGTGACCTGAAAGTTGATCGGCGCGGCGGCATGATCGATTTCACCGCTCCCACGGATGGAACCTATCTCATCAAGGTTCACGATCTGACCTTTCAGGGGGGGCCGTATCACTTCTATCGGCTGGCGCTCAGCGCGCTGGGCAAGTCCGATCAGCCGGTGCAGCAACCATCCACACTGGCAGTGAATTCCAGTTCCATTCCCAGCGACTCCCTGGCTGCCGCCCTGTCCGCGAAGGAAGTGGAACCGAACAACAAGCCGCCTCAGGCTCAGAAGGTGACTCTGCCCTGCGATATCGCCGGACAGTTCTTCCCAGCGGCCGATGTCGACACGTTTGAATTCACAGCGAAAAAAGGGGAGACCTGGTGGGCGGAAGTGGTTTCGGAACGCCGTGGACTGGGAACAAATCCTTTCGCGCTCCTGCAGCGGGTGGTTATTGAAGATGGGCAGGAACGGCTGGTTGACGTCGCGGAGTTCAGCGACCTGCCCAGTCCGATCAAAGTCTCGACCAATGGATATTCGTATAACGGACCTCCTTATAACATCGGTTCGGCCGACTTTCTGGAGAAGTTCGTCGCTCCCGAAGATGGCACTTATCGCCTGCAACTGCGGGATCTGTATGGTGGAACTCGTAGCGATCCCCGGAATACCTACCGGCTGATCATTCGCCGTCCGACACCGGATTTTTCGGCCTCCGCGTGGGCACTGCATATGAACCTGCGAAACGGAGACCGTCACGCGCTCTCCAAGCCGATGGCGCTGCGTCCCGGGACGACGATGGCCCTGGAAGTGGTCGTGATCCGGAAGGACGGCTTCAACGATGAGATCGAGCTGGGAATGGAAGATCTGCCGGTCGGGATCACCGCGACCGGCTTGACGATCCCCGCCGGCGTGAGCGTCGGGACTCTGCTGGTCACCGCCGCTCCGGACGCAGCCCCCGCCTTCGGTGTCGCGAAAATCTACGGGAAAGCCCGGATCGATGGTGAGGAGCAGAAGCGTTACATCCCGCTGGCCTCCATGGCATGGCCAATCCGTGATGCCAAACAGGAGATTCCCAATCCGCGACTCATGGCGGATGTTCCGGTCTCCGTGGCCAAATTCGAAGGGGCCACCGTCACCGTGGCGCCCACGGAAGAAAAGGTCTGGACCGTCACGGCGGGAGAAACCCTGACAATCCCCCTCAAGTTGACCTGGCGCAGCGAATTCTCCGGAGCCTTCAAATTGAAAGTCTTCGGAAAAGGCTTCACCGGCATGAAAGAATTCGATGTTCCATTGAATGGAGAAACGGTGAATGCCGTCTTGAATCTGGCGGAGCTGAAAACCCCGCCGGGGGAATACACCATCGCGTTCTATGGCGGTGCGGTGGCGAAATACCGTGAGCGGATGGACCGGCTGAAATTGGCAGAGCAGGCGGTCGCTGCCGCAGATCAGCAGGTGAAAGCCGCCTCGGAAGCGGTTGAGGCAGCCAAGACACAGGTTGCCGCTGCTCCGGATGAACAGAAGGCAGCCGCCACAGCGACAGCCACTCAGGCGGATGAAGCTTTGAAGGCCGCTCAGAAGACCAAAACGGATGCGGATGCCCGGCTCAAAGCGGCCACTGCCACTGCAGCGCCGAAGGAAATTGCCGACATCATCGTCTCCACCCCCATTCGCATTTCGGTGCAAGCGGCCGAGAAAGAAGCAGGAAAATGATCTGTCGTTCGTACCGATCCCCCTGGGGGTGCCGATGTCTGCCGGTTGTCAGCCTGCTGCTGATTTTCCAACTGACCGGAACGCTTCGGGCAGAAACGGATTTCTATCGGGATGTCTATCCGATCCTGAAGGCGAATTGCCTGGCCTGTCATAATAAGAAGACCACGGAAGGGAGCCTGAACCTGGAGACTCCCGAATCCGTGGTGGCCGGAGGCGATACCGGGCCGGGGATCGTTCCGGGAAAAGCGGCGGAAAGCCTGATTCATCAGGCAGCATCCCAGATCGGGGATGTCGTCATGCCGCCCAAAAATAATAAAATGAGCGCGAAACCGCTCACGGAAAAGGAATTGGCCATTCTGGCCGCCTGGATTAACGAAGGAGCCAGAACCTCCGTCCAAAAAGCCGAAACCGTCAAGTGGCGGCCGATTGCTGCTGCTATACAGCCGGTCTACTGTGTCGATCTGACAAAAGACGGAGCCTGGGGGGTGGCTGGACGGGCGAATCAGCTTGAGCTCTATCGGCTTTCGACCCGGACCTTCAGCAGTGCGCTGGTCGATCCTGCTGTTCAGAAAGAACTCCCCGGAAGCCCGCCAGCGGCTCACCTGGGAATTATCGACAGTGTCGCCTTCAGCCCGGATGGAACACGCATCGCCTCGGGCAGTTTTCGGGAAGTGAAGATCTGGCATCAGACCGCTTCCGGACAACCGCGACGGGTCGCCAGTCCTGTTGCCGGGATCATCGCTTCCACCATCACGACAAATGGAGACCGGCTCGCCTGTCTGAATGGGCAAGGCGTTCTTCAGGTGTTCAAATCCGCTGACGGAACGGTGTCTGCGACAATTCCAGACGTCAAGCCGGCGGGTGTTCCTCAACTCCACATCTCACCGGATGGCAAACAGATTGCCGTTCTCCTCGAAAAGTCGACGGTCGGCCGCTGGCTGCTGGAGACAGGGGCGCCCCTCACTTCGATCATCGTCCCCTCCGAGCCCCGGCAGATCGTCTGGTCTGCCGACGGCACTTCCTTGATGACCATTGGCGCGGACGGCCTGATCCGGGTGTGGAGCACTCCCGGCACCGCAGGTGAAGAGTCCAAGATGCAACGTGAGATTCCCACATCTGCTGGCCCGGCTGCGCTTCTGGAGATTCCCGGTACGCCGCCCCGGCTGGCCACTATCGGAGAAGATGGTCAGGTTCGGATCAGGCAGGCGGCAGATGGAAAGGTTCTATTGGAATTTTCCGCTCCAGGCTCATTCGCGCAGGCGGTTTCTTCCGACGGGAAGCTCCTGGCAACGGCCGGTGCTGGCGGGATGGTGCAGATCTGGGATCTGCAGACCGGCAAGTCGGTCACGAATCTGGAGAAGTCGCTGGATTCTGAGAAGCAGTCTGCGCACCTGAGCCGGTTGCTGGCATCTCACCAACTGGATGTGACGTTTTTCAAGTCGGAAATCGCTCGTCTGACTGCGGAAAACAAGCGGCTGGACGAAGTCGTCAAGAAGTCCAATTCGACCATCGAGACCGTCAAGAAAGGATTAGCCGAAAAAGAAAAAGCTGTGGCCGATGCCAAAAAGCCACAAGAAACTGCTCAAAAAGCGGTCGATGCTCTGGCCCCTCAACTGGCAGCCGCTGATGGCAAGCCCACGCCGGAACTGGAAAAGCAAAAGCAGGATCTCGAACAGAAGCTCAAAGAGGCCACCGAAAAAGCGACGGCTGCCCAGGGCATCTTGCAGAAAGCCCAGAACCATTTGAAGGACGCCACAGCCGACCTGGAACGGGCAAAGGAGTCCATCGCGGCGAACACAAAGGCCATCGAAACGGCGACCGCTCAGCAGGCCACATCGGAAGCAGCGGTCAAGCAGTCCACGACTGATCTGGCTGCCGTCAAGGCGGCAGCGGCAAAAGCCTCCGCGAAGCCGATCGCCTGCCACTTCACGTCGGATTCCCAAATCGTGGCGGTTGTTCTGGCGAACGGGGAATTGCGCGCCTGGGCGCTGGCCTCCGGAGATCCGGTGGCGCAAGATGCCGGAGATCAGGCCACCGCAGCAATCCAGTGGAGCTCCGTTGCTCCTCACCTGCTGACAGCGGTACGCCCCGACGGCTCGCGTCTGGTCTGTGATTTTACCCCTCAATGGAAACTGGAACGGGTTCTCGGAGGAAATGCGGCCGATTCTCCGTTTGCTGATCGGGCGAATGCCGTTGCATTCAGCCCGGACGGTCAGATGCTGGCGGTCGGCGGGGGCATTCCTTCCCGGGCCGGAGATATCAGTCTCTGGAACGCCGCCACGGGAGAGCTGATTCAGAAATGGGATGACGCCCATACCGACAGCGTCCTTTCTCTCACCTTCAACAACGATGGCAGCCGACTGGCATCTGGCGGAGCAGACCGGCTGGCACGCATCTTCAACACCAGCACCGGTCAGCAGGAAGCCCGCTTTGAAGGTCATACGCACCATGTCCTGGGACTGGCATTTCGCGGTGATACCCGCGTTCTGGCCACCGCTGGCGGAGATGGTTCGGTGTTGATCTGGAACCTGTCCAACGGAGAACGCCAAGGCAAAATCCTGGGCTGGACCAAGGAAGTCACCTCGATAAAATATGTCGGAACAACATCACAACTGGTCACCGGATCCGGAGATCCACAGGTGCGAATCGTCAACGACAGCGGCTCGCAAGTCCGGGCCATTTCCAAATTGTCCACGTTCGTTCAGGCAATTGCAGTCTCCGATTCAGGTGAACGAATCTTTGGCGGCGAAGACAACGGCGTTATTCACCTGTGGAATGCGGCAGACGGAACCGAGCTGGCGACGTTTCACCCCTGATGATGACGTGAGGGAGAAAAGATAAAAAAGCCTCTGTTGTTTCGTCCGCTCGGGAATTTTGGGTCGGTCTTCATGTCCAGTCCGACAACAGAGGATGTTTGGGGATGACGCACTCCCAAACGAGGCCCTGACAGGGCATTTTCAGCCCCTTTCTCCGACGACAACTCCCCATTGCAGCCACGTCTGTGGCATCTCCTCAGACTGACGAAAATTCTGCCAGCAGACTTGTGGAATCTTTGCAGCGTAACCGGCAAAACAGGAGTCAACCCATCCGGCTCGAGCCGCCGCATCCGCAGAAGGGGGCGGGCTCGGCAGCGAGATTGACTTTAACAACAGCAATCGCGATGCCTGCAATCGGGTCGCGACAAAAGCCGCGATCGAGTCGCTGGTGATTTCCCAGGTCGCAGGTAATCCGTCGATCTCCGGGAGTTGCGACACGTCCAGCACCCGCACCCGCCCGGGAGTTGAAACAGCATCCAGCTTCTCGACTCTTTCAAACAGGGGAGAACTTTCGGCAACAAGCTGCGCCGTCAACCCCATGGTCTGTATGGCCAGTCGATGCGAGACTTCCGCCGGCCAGTGGGAAATGCGGTCCAGTCGCCGGATTTCTTCGGCAAACCGGCCCCCACCCGGGATCAGCCAGAATTCTGTCTGAGCCGACTCGGTCTGCAACACCTGGAAAAGTCGAGCGGGAAGCCCGGGCACATCCAGCAGGCTTCCTCCCAGCTTGACAACACAAACAGATCGGGCGATGGTGTCCATCTTGGACTTTTACTCCATCTTTGTTACTTGTGCATTGTCAATATTAAAAATCAGGGGAGAGCCTGCAGTGAAGTCCGACAACGGAGGACGTTTCACGCTGACATCCCCTCCAACCAGGCCCTGGCAGGGCACCAGGGTGAGACGCATCACGTCCAATACGAATCTCGGTCCGGCGTGATGCTGTTGCTTGAAAATCGTCACTGCAAAATTCCAGAACCTTTTCTTTTGAAAGAACACCATGAATGCCATCGAAGCAATTCGGATCACCATCTCCAGCGGAGAGACCGTCGGTATGGGATACCTGAACGATCTGACGGACGAAGACATGATGCGTCGGCCCTGTCCCGGATGCAATCACATCAACTGGCAGGTGGGCCATCTGATTGCCAGCGAACACGAAATGATGGAACACGTTCTTCCCGGGGCGCTGCCGGCATTGCCAGAAGGATTTCTGCAGAAATACAGTAAAGAGACTGCCGCTTCAGATGATCCGTCAGCGTTTCTGAAAAAAGCGGAACTTCTGGAGGTCGCCCAGCAGATGCGGGCTGGCACGCTGGCTCTTCTGGAGAAGCAGACTCCCGAAGATCTGGACCGCGAAACCGGAGTGGCCTATGCCCCGAACGTGGGCGCCCTGTTTTCCATGCAGGGTCTGCACTGGCTGATGCACGCTGGCCAATGGGTCGTCGTCCGCCGTCAGATCGGTCGCCCGCCCCTTTTCTAGTGCTGCTCCGCAACTTGGGGTTCGGGTTGGTTTCTGGAAAATTCCGCTCCGTTGTCGCTCGCTTCACAGTTTTTCGAACCGAAAATTGAGTTGCGAGAGACGACGAGTGTCCTGACCGGGTTCTAAGATGTGGGAAGGCTCGAGTCCAGGAAGATCGCCCGCATCAGTAAAGAGAACGTCCCCTGCGTCCAGGCACGGTAATAAGGTCTGAACGAGAACAGATGAACCTGGCCCTGATCCATCTGGCCGCTGGCCCAGGCGGTCTTCCCTTCGATGACTTCCGGACGATCAACATGTCCGGAGAGGAGGAGTTGATTGGAAGCAAACGTCAAATGGGATCGGAAGTGAGTTTTCTTATCTTTCTCCGGGAGCAGTTCCCAGGCTTTGGCGTTTGCAAACATGATCGGGATTTCGGTGGGAAGGTCGGCGGCAATCCCCTCGGCTGGGCACTGTCCTCTCAGCACGCTTCCCGAGCACAGAAATCCTTTCGCGGCGGTTCCGGTTGTGACATCGCGTAAGGGCAGTTTCCATTCCGTGATCAGCCATTGTGCGGAGTTTCCCATCGCCACGATCTTTCCACCTTGCCGGACAAACTGCTCCAGGGCAATCAGCCCTTCGGGTGCCAGACCTCCGTTATAGGGAAGTTCGATCAGGGGAGTGGACCGGCCGCGATTGAGAAGCGTGGTGGAAAGATCTGGCAGGATCAGAACATCGATGATCTCATTCAACTCTCCTGCCCGCAGGGCTTCGTTTCGCAGCGTCAGGAATGGGATTTCCGAATGATCCAGCACCCAGCGAAGCCAGCCTTCGTCCATGTTGGGTTTCCATGACGCATAAATCCCAATGCGGGGAAGTTTCTCCAGGATCTGTCCCTGTTGAGGTTTCAGCGGCTGGGAAAGTTCATTCACGGGCACTGCCATGCCGGAATAGGGCCCGGAGGTGAAGACTGCCTGTGGCTCTCCTTTGGAAAGTCGCTTGACCAGCGGAGTCCAACTGGAGAAGTCCCGTAATGAGAGACTTCCCGCACCGGCCTGAGACCGTCGCGTGTCCCCGCGATAGCTCTTGAGGGCAGCGGGCAGCGTGGAACATTTTTCCACTGCCTCGGGGATCGCGTCCCGGACTTCGACCAGTGACAGACCGAAGAGTGCGCCCAGAGACCAGCCCGCCACGTCATACGGTTTTTCGTCCGGGGGGAAACTCTTCAGTTCCACCAGATCCTTGACGTAACTCCCATAGGGTTGATCCCGCCGGATCAGTAGTGTCCCTGCTTCGTAACGGTGATGATCAATCGTCACTGGTTGCGTGAGCCGGTGCAGTTCGACTCCAGACTCCATCAGCAAGTCGGCGAATCGCCTGATCGCTGCCAGGTCTTCATGAGCAAGCGGCAACAGCCATCCCCGAGGGCTGCCGTTCCGACCGGCTTCAATTACGTTTTGCGAAGCCATTGCTTGATTTTCCAACCAGTAACGGGGCTCGCGTGCCAGGCTGGACATCAGAGATTTTCCAAAAGACAACTGATGCTGATGAATGTCCTGTAACCGCCACCAGCCGCCCGGCCATGGTCGGAGAAAGTGGTTGGACTGGGAATAGACCTTACGGGAAAGCGGGTCTTGCAGATCGCTCACGCGAAGAAACACGGGCGAAGCAAGATTCACCGAAGCAGATTCCGTGAGAAGGCCAATCACATTATGACGGCAGGGGACCGAGCGGTTTCCGCCATTCCACCAGTTATCGTAGTTGGATTCGATGGCGATTCCGCTCAGCCCTTCGCGGGTCATGTCCTGAATGGCACGGTGCCCCAGAGAATTGATTCCGGCAACGATATTCGCATCCAGATTCGGATTGAGAGGATCACGATACGGAGGAACAAAAAAGCGTTCCCGGATTCCCCCCTGTTGATGAATATCCCAGAGCACCTGCGGATACCATTCCTGATAAAGCAGT
>Ga0182739_1001905_pt1 | contig 20483 bp, 19 predicted proteins | sample eDN5th30CBELigBY_FD_128873 | JGI IMG/M metagenome (GOLD analysis project Ga0182739, IMG submission 128873) | Enriched backyard soil microbial communities from Emeryville, California, USA - eDNA 5th pass 30_C BE-Lig BY (version 2) (version 2) | ecosystem: Environmental > Terrestrial > Soil >...
CCAATAGATTTGCAATTGCGACAGTTTTGTACATACTGGGTTCTCAACCACCCGACGACGTGAGGATGTGCCAGGCCGATGTCCATCGACCCGCCCCAGCTCGACAGCTTCGACGCGCAGACCGCTGCGCTGTCGCCGACCGAACTGCGCCTGGATGCGTCGATCGACCTGGATGCGCGCGGCAGCCTGGAAGTGCTGCGCCTGCTCAACGAGCACGACCGCGTCGCCGTGGATGCGGTCTCTGCGATCCTGCCGCAGCTGGCGGGCGTCGTCGAGATCGCCGCCGAGCGCTTCCGCCGGGGAGGCAGCGTCCACTACTTCGGAGCGGGCACCTCCGGCCGGCTGGGCGTGCTCGACGCCGCAGAGCTCCTGCCGACCTTCAATCTCGAACCGGGGCGCGTCGTCGGGCACATCGCGGGGGGCGGCGACGCCCTCGTCCACGCCGTCGAGGACGCAGAGGACTCCGACGCGGACGGCCGCGCCGACGCCGCCGGGCTCGGCCCCGACGACGTCGCGTTCGGCCTGGCCGCCAGCGGCAACACGCCCTACGTCGGCGGGGCGCTCGCGGCCGCCCGCGAGGCGGGCGCCCACACCGTCCTCGTGTCGAGCAACCCGTTCGCGACCCTCGCGGCCCTCGCCGACACCAACATCGTCCTCCACACGGGTCCCGAGGTGCTCACCGGGTCGACCCGCCTGAAGGCGGGGACCGCCGAGAAGCTCGTCCTCAACGGCTTCTCGACGGCCCTCATGATCGCCGTCGGCCGCACCTGGTCGAACCTCATGGTCTCGGTCGTCGCGACCAACGCGAAGCTCCGGCTCCGGACCGTGCGCATCCTGCAGGAGGCCGCGGGCCTCGACGAGGAGGCGGCGCTCGCGGTGCTCGACGCGGCGGACGGCGACCTCAAGACGGCGATCGTCTCCGCCCTCTCCGGCGCCGATGCGGCGACCTCCCATCACCTCCTCGCCGCCCACGGCGGCGCCGTGCGCGCCGCGCTGGCCGCGGCATCCGCCCCTGACCGTCCCTCCGAGCCCACCACCGAGATCCACCAGCAGTAATCCCACACGAGAAGGAGAACCCCGATGAGGCGACGTATCCTCACCACAGCCGCGCTCCTGGCCGGCGGCGCCCTGGCGCTCAGCGCCTGCGCACCCAGCGCCGACCCCGGCTCGACCTCAGACGCCGGCGACGACGTCACGCTCACGGTCTGGTCGTGGCGTACGGAAGACGTCGACGCCTACAACAGGATCTTCGACGTGTTCGAGAAGGACCACCCCGGCATCACCGTCGAGTTCGAGGCGTTCCAGAACACCGAGTACAACCAGATCCTCACGACCGGTCTCGCCGGCAGCGACGGCCCCGACGTGCCCATGGTGCGCGCGTACGGCCAGCTGCAGCCGAACATCGAGGCGGGCCAGCTGGAGCCGATCGACGGCAAGGTCGACGGACTCGACGGCATCGCCGAGAGCGTCATCGCCGGCGCCAAGGGCAAGGCCGACGGCAAGACCTACGCCGTGCCGCTGGCGACCCAGACGCTGCAGATGTTCTACAACAAGAAGATCTTCGCGGACCAGGGTCTCTCGGCCCCGACCACGTGGGACGAGTTCATCGCGGTCAACGAGAAGCTCCTGTCGGCGGGGATCACGCCGATGGCGCTCGGAGCCAAGGACGACTGGATCCTCCCGATCTTCGCCGACATCATCGGCAGCGCCCGCTACGGCGGGTCGGAGTTCGAGCAGAAGGTGCTCTCGGGCGAGACGGACTTCACCGACGCGGACTACGTCGCATCGCTTCAGCTCATCACCGATCTGCAGAAGTACCTGACCCCCGATGTCGTCGGCGTCGGCTACACCGACAGCCAGATCCAGTTCACCTCCGGCCAGGCCGCGCAGTTCCCTGGCGGATCGTTCGAGATCGCGACGTTCCGCAACCAGGCGCCCGACCTCGAGCTCGGCTCGTACCAGGTGCCGCTGCCGGCAGGTGCCGTCCTCGACGCGCCCGTCACCCCCGCCTACGCCGACGGCAACTTCGCGATCAACGCGAAGTCGAAGAACAAGGATGCCGCCCTCGAGCTGCTCAACTGGCTCGCGACCCCGGAGTTCGGCCAGCTCGTCGCCGACGAGCTCAACCAGTTCTCCGCGATCCCCGGCGTGACCTACGCTGACGAGGTCATGCAGGAGGCATGGAACAACTACCAGAAGGGTCAGGCGCCCTACCTGCTGCTCGTGGACTTCCGCTACGGGGAGCCCCTGGGCACGGCGGTGCTCGGTGCCGAGGTGCAGAAGATGTTCCTGGGCGACGTGGATGCCGCAGGAGCGGCCGCCGCGCTCCAAACCGGCGTCTCGCAGTGGTTCACACCGGGTCAGTGACCTCGCGCCGGCAGCCGCCGGCATCACGTTGACCGAGCAAGAGGAGCGATGAAGACCATGTCCGCCGTCACGACGCCGAAGGTGCGACGCAAGCGCGTCGCGACCGGCGTGACCCTGTCCCGACGGGCGGGCATGGTCTTCGTCCTCCCCGCACTCGTGCTGTTCGCGGTGTTCATCGCCTATCCGCTGCTCACGGCGCTCAGCTACTCCTTCTTCTCCTGGACCGGAATCGTCCGCGGGGAGTTCAGCCTCTTCGACAACTACGTGACCCTGTTCACGAAGCTGCCCTACAGCCAGGATCTCCCGAACGCCTTCGTGCACAACATCCTGCTGTTCGTGGGCGCCATGGTGTTCCAGAACACGATCGGGCTGGGACTGGCGACGCTGCTGCACCGCCTCCAGCGGTTCAAGCGCTTCTTCCAGACGATGTACACGCTGCCCTACCTCGTCTCGCCGCTCGTGATCGGCTACCTGTGGTCGCTCATGCTGTCGCCCCTGTTCGGGCCGGTCAACGCGATCCTGCGCGCCGTGGGCCTGGACGCCCTCGCCCAGCCGTGGCTCGGCAACCCGCAGACGGCCATCTGGGTCGTCGTCTTCGTGACCGCCTGGCAGTGGATCGGCTTCCCCGTGCTCCTCTACGGCGCCGCCCTCGGGGGCATCCCGGAGGAGATCGACGAGGCCGCCTCGCTCGACGGGGCGAGCCCGTGGCAGCGATTCCGCTCCATCACGCTGCCGATGCTCGTGCCGGCGATCGGCACCGTGAGCGTGCTGACCTTCATCGGGGCGATGGAGGCCTTCCCGATCCCGTACGCCCTGGGCGGGTCGCAGGGCAACCCGGCGGGGGCGACGGACGTCCTGAGCCTGCTGTTCTACCGCACGGCGTTCGAGTCCGGCTCGTCGAACGCGATCGGCACGAGCTCGGCGATCGCGACGCTCCTCTTCCTCTTCATCTTCGGCGTCTCGGTGCTCATCACCGCGCTCCTGCGCCGCGCAGAACGGAACCTCTTCTGATGACCGCGACGCTCACCCCCGCCCGATCCCGCGCGGACGTCCGCGCCGACGACGGGCCCAAGCGCCGCCGGCCGAGGGCGACCGCCGGCGGGATCGCCGCCAGCACGTTCCTGTGGCTCTACGCCGCGATCTCGATCGCGCCGCTGCTCCTGATGGTGTCCAACTCGCTGCGCACGACGCAGGACATGGCCCAGCATCCGCTGGGGCTGCCGCTGCCGCCGAACTTCACGAGCTACCAGAAGGCGTGGGTCACGGCATCCTTCGAGACCTACTTCTTCAACTCGATCTTCGTGACGGTCGCCTCCGTCGCGCTGTCGACGGCCGTCTCGCTCCTGGCCGCCTACGCGTTCGCCCGCTCGCGTTCGCGGCTGTTCCTGACGCTGGAGGGACTCTTCCTGTCGGGGCTCATGCTGCCGGTCTATCTCGCGATCCTGCCCCTGTTCTTCCTGCTCGACTCGCTCGGGATGATCTCGAACCTGTGGAGCCTCATCCTCGTCTACGGCGCGCTGGGGATCCCGTTCTCGACGTTCGTGCTGTCGAGCTTCTTCCGCCAGCTGCCGATCGAGCTGGACGAGGCGGCGCGACTCGACGGCGCCGGCCCGTTCACGACGTTCTGGAGAGTGCACCTCCCGCTCGTCAAGCCGGCCATCGCCACCGTCGTCGTGTTCCGGTTCGTGCCGGTGTGGAACGACTTCTTCTACCCGCTCATCCTCATCAGGGACCGCGGCTCGTACACCCTCCCCGTGGGCATCACGCGGTTCTTCGGCGAGTACCAGACCGATTGGGCCACCCTCTTCGCGGGCCTCACGCTCGCGACCATCCCGCTCGTCGTGCTGTTCCTGCTCGCGACCAAGCAGATCGTGTCGGGACTGACGGCCGGGATGAGCAAGTGAGCGTCGTCCTCGGCATCGACATCGGCGGCTCGGGGAGCCGCGTCGCGATGCGGGACACCGACCCCGCCGCACCGGATCGCGTAGAGCTCGCGGGCGGCAGGGTCGGCGTCGAAGCCGGCGGAAGCACCGTCCGCGACGTCGTCGTGGCGCTCCTGCGCGACGCGGCCGCGGCCTGGCCCGGCCGGTTGGGCGACCTCGCTGCCCTGGGGATCGGCGCGACGGGGCTCGCCACCCTCGTCGACCGGCCGGGGGAGCTGATCGAGGACGTGCGCGCCACGGCGTCGGACCTGTTCGACCGGCAGGTCCCCGTCGCGGCGGCGATCGACGCCGTCACCGCGCACCTGGGCGCGCTCCGGGGGGAGGCGGGCGCGGTGGTGGCTCTCGGAACGGGCGCGATCGCGTTCGGCACGGACGGCGACCGGGTGTGGCGCCGCGTCGACGGCTGGGGGCACCTGCTGGGCGACCGAGGCGGCGGCGCGTGGATCGGCCGGCGCGGGCTGGATGCCGCACTGCGCGCGCACGACGGCGTCGACGCCTCCGGCGCGGCGCTGCTGGATGCCGCCCGCGCCCGGTTCGGGGAGTCGCTGAGCTGGCCGGGACAGCTCTACACGCGTGCCGACCGCGCCGGCGTCCTCGCGTCGTTCGCGGCGGACGTCGCCCGCTGCGCCGCCGATGGGGACGCGGCGGCGACCGCCATCATGGCCGATGCCGGCAGGGAGGCGGCGCGCAGCGCCGTCGCGGCACTGGGCTCCGACCTGCCTCCCGTCGTCGCGGCCACGGGCGGCGTGTTCGCGGCTGCCGGCGTGCTGACGGAGGTCTTCTGCGAGACCCTCGTCGCACTGCGCCCCGACGCGTCGCTGCATCCGCCCGCCGGAGATCCGCTCGACGGTGCGCTCGTGCTCGCGGGGCGTGCCGCCGCCGGCGCGCTCGCGGTGCACGAGCCATACGTCTGGCTGGCCGGACCCCGGGCCTGACGGCGGCACGGCCGCGGTCTCCGTCCGTCGTCTCAGCCGAGCGCCACGAGGAGGGTCGCGGCGGCGAGGACGGCGCACGCCGGGGTCATCGTCCACCGCTCCGCCGGGCTGCGCGAGGCGAGGTTCATGAGCACGCCGAGGGAGAAGTAGCCCAGCAGCACCCAGGTCGCCACGACGACGAACGCGGAGTCTCCGCCGGCGAGCACGCCCGCGCGGGCCAGCAGGAGCCATGCGAATGCGGCGTACAGGAGCACCGACAGCACGCTGCCGATCCGCAGGCGTCGCGGAAGCACGCGGTGCCGCCCGCCCCACACGAGCCTGCCCCACGGCCTGCCGGCCGCCACGCCCGCCTGCAGCACCGCAAGGGCGGCCAGCATCGCGACGGCGATCCAGGCGGCGGCGACGCTCATCGCTCCGCCGCCCGCAGCTCGTCGATCCAGGAGAGTGCCAGCTCGCTCGCCCGGAGCCCGTGATCGAGTGTCGCGTGCTGGTAGCGGAAGACGCCGCGGTGCTCGGCGGGGACCTCCTGGGCGTCCAGCTGCGCCTCCAGCGCGCGCAGCTCGGCGAGGGAGGCGGCCGCACGCTGACGAGCGAGGTCGAGCACTGCGCGCCGCTCCTCGGACGAGGAGAGGTGCCCCAGCTGGAAGACCTTCGCGAGCATGAGCGTCTCGGCATCCGCTCCCTCCGGAAGCGGGTCGAGCATCCACTCGCGCCAGCGGCGCCGGCCGTCGGCGGTGATGCTGTGGAGCTTCTTGCGTCGCGGGCTGGCGGGGTCGTCGGCGACCGTGACGTCGCCCTGCGACACCAGCTGTGTGAGCGCGCGCTGCAGGCTGCCGAAACTCGCGCTGTAGAACAGCGAGATGCCCGCACGGAACCGCTTGTGGACGTCGTAGAGCGACAGCGGCCCACTCAGCAGCAGGCCGAGGATCACGAACTGCACGAGGCCTCCAAGCTCCGAGCGGTGATATATCTCAGGGAGATATTACCTCGATCCGACGATCCGTGCGACGGCGCTCTCCGTGGCCGGGCGGGGTCAGCGACGGGAGACGCCGGGGTGGGTCGCGAGGTAGGCCTCGAACGCCTCGCGGGAGGTCTTCTGCGGGGTATAGCCGAAGACGTCCTTCAGGGCGTCATTGGCCAGGACGGGCCGGTAGCGGAGGAAGCCGACCTGTTCCGGCCCGTGGACGGTCAGCCGCAGGGCGCGACCGATGCGGAGCGCGGATGCCAGGACACCGGCGGGGACGGTGAGGGTGCGCTTGCCCAGCCGGGCGGCGATCTCGGTCACCGTCATGCGGCCGTCGCCGGCCACGTTGTACACGCCGGGGGGACCGTCCGTCGCCGCCCTCGTCATCGCCCCGGCGACGTCGTCGACCCAGACGAAGACGAAGGGCGACGCCGAGCCGCGGATCGCGAGCAGGCGGCGCCCGTCCCACAGCGCCGTGATCTGGTTGCGCACGGTGGGGCCGAGGATCGTCCCGATCCGGAACACGACCTGTTCCAGCGCGGGATGCTCCTCGCGACAGGCGGCCAGCATCTCCTCGACGAGCCGCTTGTGGCGAGAGTACGGGAACTCGTCGTTGCCGCGCACCGGATCGCTCTCTCGCAACCACTCCGGGTTGTCGGGGTGGTACCCGTAGGCGGCCCCAGAAGAGGACACGACCACCCGCCCGACGCCGGCCGCGACGCAGGCCTCCAGCACGTTCCGCGAGCCCTCGACGTCGACGCGATACTCCAGATCGTGGTCCCGACCGGGACTGACGATCGCGGCGAGGTGGACGACGACGTCGATGCCGTGACGCCGCAGCACGGGTTCGAGCGCGCCCGCCTCGGTGACGTCGCAGTGCTCGAAGACCGCGCCGCCCGGGAGGTCCCGCGGGCGCCGGATGTCGCCCGCGACGACCCGCTCTACCTGCGGATGCGCCGCGAGCGCGGCCACGACGTGCGAGCCGAGGAAGCCCGCGCCGCCCGTGACGAGCACGCGCGTCATGCCGACGGCTCCGCCGCGGCGCGGTCGGCGGCATCCCCCTTGGCCGACCCCGTGCGCACGCGCGTGTGCCGGGCCCACAGGCCCGCGACGATCAGGCCCGCGACGATGTCCCAGATGCCCCACCAGCCCGCGACGATGGCCATCCCGCCCAGCCCGCCGAAGAACGCGAAGATGAGGCCGAGGCCGAGCCCGGCGTTGCGGATGCCCACCTCGAACGTCATCGCCTTGCGCTCCCGGGTGCCGAGCCCGCCGACGACGGCGGTGCCGTAACCGATCGCGAGGGCGACCGCGTCGTGCACGGTCACGACCAGCAGGATGATCCCGAGGAACGCGACGAAGTAGGTCCAGTTCCCGGCGAGGGCGGCGACGATGAACCCGACGAGGGCCAGCAGCGAGAACCACTTCACGAACGGCTGCACCCGCTGCGCGAACCGGGGAAGACGCGTGCGCAGCAGCATCCCCACGATGAACGGCAGCCCGATGATGAGGAAGACGTCCAGCAGCATCTGCCACGGGTTGAGCTCGACGGATTCGAGGAGGCCCCGCGCGGTCGGATGCAGCGACCCCCAGAAGGCGACCGACAGCGGCAGCGCGAGGATGTACAGCGGGTTGGCGACGGCGGTCATCGACACAGAGAGGGCGACATTGCCGCCTGCGCGGTGGGTGAGGACCTGCGAGATGTTCCCTGGCGGGCAGCAGGCCACGAGGATCATCCCGAGCGCCATCGACGGCGTCACCGGGAGGATCAGGGTGAGGCCGAAGGTGACGGCGGGCAGGACGACCAGCTGCGCGAGGATCGCGATGACGAACGGCTTGGGCTTGCGCGCGACGATCTTGAAGTCGTCGAGGGTCGTGTCCAGCGCGATGCCGAGCATGATGAGCGCCAGCACGACGTTGAGGATGACGAGCGTGCCCGGATTGAAGTTCAGGAGGACGTCGTCGGGATTCATCGCGTCATCTCTTCCCTCGCCGGTTCTCGGGCGGTCCCTGGACTTGCTCCGCCGGTCCCTGGACTTGCTCCGCCGGTCCCTGGACTTGCTCCGCCGGTCCCTGGACTTGCTCCGCCGGTCCCTGGCTTGCGCCGGTCCCTGAGCTTGCTCCGCCGGTCCCTGAGCTTGTCGAAGGGCGGATCGTCGCGCAGCGACCGGATCATCGCGCGGACGGTGCCCCGGTAGGCGTCCTTGTTGACGTAGTAGGACATGCGCTCCAGCCCCAGGTACCGGTACCCGCCGGTGAGGTCGGGCCACGGGATGTTGACCCGCCGCCGGAACAGCGACGCCCGCTCGGGATGCTCGGCCTCCGCCTTCAGGTAGGCGGCGACGAGTTCCGCCTGCTCGTACCGGCCCTGCCATCCGAGTCCCGAGGCCTCCACCATCCCGATGACGTACAGCCCGCTGAAGGCGGGAGGGAAGATGTTGAGGAACAGCTTCGGGGCCATCCCCGTCCAGTTGAGCGCGGCGCGGTCGACGAACGGGTAGTCGAGCCGGTAGCCGGTGGCCAGCAGCACGGTGTCGTACTCGCCGTGTGAGCCGTCGCGGAAGTGGACGGCGCTGCCGTCGAACCGCTCGATGTCGGGCCGCATCGTGATGTCTCCCTGGCCGAGATGGTTCAGGATCAGCGTGTTGACGATGGGATGCGACTCGTAGATCCGGTAGTCGGGCTTCGGGAAGCCGAACGACACCGGATCGCCCGTGAACGCGCGCAGGATGCGCGTGTCGACGAACTGCTTGAGGCGGGCGGGGAGCGGCCGGCCCTGGTTGAGCGTGTCGGCGGGCCGGCCGAACAGGTACCGCGGCACGAAGTAGTACCCGCGGCGCACGCTCAGGTCGACCGACGCGGCATGGTGCACGGCGTCGACCGCGATGTCGCATCCGGAGTTGCCCGCGCCGACGATGAGGACCCGCTTGCCGTCGAGCCGTCGCGCGCTCTTGTACGCGCTCGTGTGCAGGATCTCGCCGGTGAACTCTCCCGGGAAGGCGGGGATCTGGGGCTCGGCGAGCGTGCCGTTGGCGATCACGACGCCCGCGTACGAGGTCGTCTCGTCGCCGTCGGGACCTGCCGCCGTGAGCGACCACGCTCCGTCATCCTGCCGTTCCAGCCGCGTCACGCGGGTCTGGAAGCGGAAGCGCTCCGCGAGCCCGAACTTCTCGGCATACGAGCGGAAGTAGCGGATGAGCTCGCGGTGACTCGGATAGTCGGCTGCGGTGTCCATCGGGAACTCGGCGAACTCGGTCGTCGTGCGCGACGAGATGAGGTGCGCCGACTCGTACATCGTCGAGCGGGGATTGCCGATGTCCCAGAGGCCGCCGACACCGGCCGACGCCTCGTACCCGTCGAAGGCGATGCCCTCCCGCTGCAGTGCGCGGGCTGCGGCGAGCCCGGACGGACCCGCGCCGATGATCGCGTAGCGACGCTCCTGCATGTCCCGGACACTCCTTCGTGACGGACGCACGGCTTCTGCCGCTCGATGTTATCGGTGGATAACTGGAATCCCGAATCAGGCGGCCGTGGCGAGGCTCGCGACGCCGCGGACGAGCACGACGACGGCGCCGAGCCAGGCGATCGTGAGCATGAGCGCGCGGGCGACGCGAGTGGGGACGCGCGCGGACAGGAGCGTCCCGATCAGGATGCCGGCGGCCGTGGCCGCCACGAGCACGCCGAGTTCGAGCGGCGGCAGCGCGGGAAGTCCCCGCAGCGCCACAGAGGCGAGGCTCAGGACCGCGAAGATCAGCTGCACCGTCGCGGCGAACGAACGCTGCGGCCAGCGGTCGCCGACCGCGTGGGCGGCCAGCGGCGGACCCGACAGGCCGCTCGTCACGTGCATGAACCCCGCGGCCGCCCCGGCCGCCACGGCGCCCGACCGCCCCGCGAACGCCGTCGTCAAGGCGGGCAGGTGTCCCGCGAGGAGGGCGAGGAACGCCATGCCGGCCACGAGCAGCAGCAGCGCGGGCTCGGGGAGCAGCTGGACGACGAGCGCGCCGACGGGCGCCGTGATCAGTCCCGGCCAGATCAGGTGCCACGCCCTCCGCCGATCGACCTCTCGCCAGACGAGGGGGATCGCGGCGACGGCGGCCGTCAGGGCGAGGACCACGCCGATCGTCACGCCCTCGACCGCCCCGTAGACGAGCACGACGGGACCGATCAGCACGAGCACGAAGCCGAGGCCCGTGATGCGCTGGATCACCGCCGCGACAAACGCCGCAGCAGTGACGAGGGCGAAGGCTGTGGTCACGGGCGCACAGTCTACGTGCGCCCCGTGACGCCTTCTCCCCGCCTTCCACCCCCGGTCCCGCGGCCCGATACGGCGCGTTTCTCAGGAACGTTCGGCGCCGCCGCTGGTAGCTCCGGCGCCGTCACGCACTTCTCCCGCGGGCACCGCGGGGACGTTCCTGAGAAATGCGCGCGAGGCGCGTGTGAGAGCGAAGGGTCAGAGCTCCGCCTGGCGCGCCCGCACGATCTCCTCCACGCGCGGGAACAGCGGATGGTCCGGGTCGAGACCCGTGACGGACGCCGTGAAGTCCGCCGCCGGCTCCTGCCGGAGCCGCTTCTGCAGCTCGACCGACTGCTCGTCCTCCGCGTCGTCGAAGCGCAGCGCCGCCGCCATCGCCGCCACGAGGCCGTCGACCGCAAGGCCGCGTTCGGCGGCTTCCGCCGCGGGGCCGACGAACCTCTCGTGCCGCGACAGCTTGCGCAGCGGCTGCCGGCCGACGCGGCCGACCGTGTCGGGCAGTGCGGGGTTCGCGAAGCGCGTGAGGATCGTCGCGCGGTAGGCCGCGAGCTCACCGGCATCGAGGCCGTGCTTGGCCTCCAGGAGGGCGGAGGTCTCTTCGAGCGCGGCGGCGACCTTCGCGGCGATCGCAGGGTCGGCGAGGGCTTCGGCGATCGTGCCGGCTCCCGCCTCGGCGCCGAAGTACGCGGTCGTGGCATGGCCCGTGTTGACCGTGAAGAGCTTGCGCTCGATGTACGGCGCGAGGTCGTCGACGAAGTGCGCGCCGGGGATGTTCGGGGGAGCGTCGCCGAAGGGCGGGCGCTCGATGGCCCACTCGTAGAACGGCTCGACCGTCACGTCCACGCCGCTCCCCGCCGGCTGGGCGGGCACGATCCGATCGACGGCGGTGTTGGCGAAGACGGCGCGACCGGCCAGCGCATCCCAGGCGTCCCCGGCGTTGGCCTTGATCTCCTCGCGCAGCAGGTCGGTCGCGTTGATGGCGTTCTCGCACGCCATGATCTGCAGGGGAGGAGAGGAGGGATCGCGCAGGGCGAGCCCCGCGACGATGGGCGGGGCGACGAAGCGGAGGATCGTCGGCCCGACCGCGGTCGTGACGACGTTCGCGCCCGCGATCTGCTCGACGAGCTCGTCGGGCTGGGTGGCGCTGTTGACGGCGCGGAAGCCGGTGACGACCTTGTCGGTCCCTCCCTCGCCGACCTCGTGCACGGTGTAGGAGCCGACCGCGTTGATCGCATCGACCAGGGGAGCGGCCACGTCCGAGAAGACGAGCTCGTAGCCGCCCTCGTGGAGGAGCAGCCCGACGAAGCCCCGTCCGATGTTGCCGGCGCCGAAGTGGACGGCCTTCATCAGTCGTTCACCGACGCGAGCAGCTGGAACAGCTCCTCGGGCGACTGCGCGGTCTTCAGCCTCGCGACCTCGTCCTCGTCGGAGAAGATGAGCGCGATCTGCGACAGGATCTCCAGGTGCTCGTCGCCCTTGCCCGCGATGCCGACGACGAAGCTCACCGGGTTGCCGTCCCAGTCCACACCGCCGTCGTAGCGGACGAACGAGAGCGCCGAGTCGAGGATCGTGTCCTTCGTCTCGTTCGTGCCGTGCGGGATCGCGAGCTCGTTGCCCATGTAGGTCGACACGGTCGCCTCGCGCTGCTGCATCGCGTCGAAGTAGGCGCCGGTGACCGCACCGGCGGCCTCGAGGATGTCGGCGGCCTCCTTCATCGCCTCTTCGCGTGTCGCCGATCCCGGACGGATGCGGACCTGCCCGACGTTCAGGACTTCGCGTGCCATGACATTTCCCTCTCTTCGATGAACCAGGTGCCTCGGGCTGCGAGGCCGGGTGCGTCGCGCGGCCCGGCCCCGCAGCGGTCCTCCGAGGCTACGCGTCGTGCTGGTCGACGACCAGCTTCACGACCTCGTCGTACTTCGCCGAGTTCATGAAGTTGTCGACCGAGACGTGCATCGCGTTCGGGTTGACGCCCCGTGCGCGATCGGTCAGCTGTTGCTGCGTGATGATGAGATCCTCGCTGCCGTCGAGGTTCGCGATCGCCTTGTTGACGACGGTCACGTCCTCCACGCCGGCCTTCTTGATCTTGTTCCGCAGAACGCTCGCCCCCATCGCGGACGAGCCCATGCCGGCGTCGCACGCGAAGACGATGTTCCTGACGGTCTTCGTCGCGCCCACCGTTCCCGCGGCGACCGCGTCGGCGGCGAGGTCGGCCTGGATCGGCACCTGGCTGCCCTCCGCGGCCTCGTTCGCGGCCGCACCGGACCGCAGGTTCGAGAGCGCGTCGGAGCCCTTGCCCTTGTTGGCCTCGGTCGCGGCGATCGCCGCCCCGAACCCGTCGGAGCCGGCGGCCTCTGCGGCCAGGTCCTTCTTGCGCGAGGCGCGCAGGATGACCGCGGCGATCACGAACGTCACGGCGGCCGACAGGATCACCGACAGGATGACGGCGACGTACGCCCCTGGGGCGGTCTGCAGCAGGACGGCGATGATGCTGCCCGGCGCCGCAGGAGCGCGGAGCGCGCCACCGAGGAGCATATTGGTCGTGACACCCGTCATGCCGCCCGCGATCAGCGCGACGATCAGAACGGGCTTCATGAGCGCATACGGGAAGTACACCTCGTGGATGCCGCCGAAGAACTGGATGACGGCGGCGCCGGGTGCCGAGGCGCGTGCGGCGCCGATGCCGAAGAAGGTGAACGCCAGCAGGAGACCGACACCGGGGCCGGGGTTGGCCTCCAGGAGGAACAGGATCGACTGCCCGGTCTCGGTGGCCTGCTGTGTCCCCAGCGGGGTGAGCACGCCGTGGTTGATGGCGTTGTTGAGGAAGAACACCTTCGCGGGCTCGATGATGATGCTCGTCAGCGGCAGCAGTCCCGTGTCGACGAGCCACTCCACGGCTGCGGAGAGGATGTTCATGATGCCGTTGACCAGCCAGGCGATCGGGTAGAAGCCGACGATCGCCATGACGAAGCCCCAGATGCCCGCCGAGAACATGTTCACGAGCATCTCGAAGCCGGCCTTGATGCGGTTCTCCCACAGCGAGTCGAGCCACTTCATCGTGTAGGCGGCCAGCGGCGCCATGATCATCGCGCCGATGAACATGTGGATCTGGCCGAGCGTCTTCGCGTCGGGGTCGGCGGCGAGCAGCTCCGCGTTGAACTGCGCGACGAGGAGGTCGGAGCCGGCGATCGCGCCCATCGTCGCGATCGTGGCGACGACGCCACCGCGCTGCTTGTAGACGATGTAGCCGCCCGTGTAGCCGATGATCAGCGGCAGCAGGTAGTGGATGAACGGCCCCACGATCGTCGCGAGGTCGGCATTGGGGGTCCAGCCCACGTCGATGAAGAACGCGGTGAAGATGCCCCACGCGATCAGCGCGGGGATGTTCGGCATGATCATGCCGGAGAGGAACGTGCCGAAGCGCTGGACTCCGATTCGTGCCCGGTTCGCCCCCGTGGGGGTGGACGCCGTTGTCATTTGCTGGTTCTCCTTCGATTCGACCGCGCTAGGTCTTTCTAGGCGGCGGGGGTTCCCGCCGCCTCCTGGGCAGCGGCTCGGGCGGATGCCGCGTCACTCGCGGCGAGGGCGGCCTCGGCGATGCGCTCGGCATCCTCGCGGCTGTACTGCAGAAGCGTGGCCCGCACGTCGGCCAGCGCCGTCGGCGCCATCGACAGGGTGCCGGCGCCCAGGCCCACCAGGACGACCGCCAGCAGCGGGTCGGCTGCGGCCTCGCCGCAGATGCCGACGGGCTTGCCGTTGGCCCTGCCGCCGTCGCCGGTGGCCTTGATGAGCTGGAGGACGGCCGGATGCCAGGGGTCCTGGAACGACGACACCGATCCGAGCAGACGGTCGGCGGCCAGCGTGTACTGCGTCAGGTCGTTCGTGCCGATAGAGGCGAAGTCGGCGATGGCCAGCACCTTGTCGGCCAGCAGGGCCGACGAGGGCACCTCGACCATGACACCGGCGGTCTTGATGCCGTAGTCCTTGGCGAGGGCCACGAAGTACTCGGTCTCCTCGACCGTCGAGACCATCGGGGCCATGACCCACAGGTCGGCGTCGGTCGCGGCATCCGCCTGCGCCAGCGCCGTGAGCTGCTCGCGCAGGATGTCCTCGCTGGCACGAAGGGCGCGAAGGCCACGGAGCCCCAGGGCCGGGTTCTCCTCGTGGGCGTCGTTGAGGAACGCGAGCGGCTTGTCGGCGCCGGCGTCGAGCGCCCGCACGACGACCTTCTTGCCGGGGAAGGCCTGCAGCAGCTCGGTGTAGGACTTCGTCTGCTCCTCGACGGTGGGGGCCTGCGTGGCCGAGAGGAAGAGGAACTCGGTGCGGAACAGGCCCACGCCCTCGGCGCCGAGCTCGACGGCCTCGGCGGCGCCGCCGGGCTTTCCGAGGTTCGCCAGCAGCGGCACGGCCGTGCCGTCGGCGAGGGCGCCGGGAGTGATGGGGGCGGATGCGGCGGCGGCCCGGGCGTCGGCTCGATGCTGCGCCTGGGCGAGGTCCTCCGCCGTGGGATCGGTGGTCACGACGCCCTTCGCCGCATCCACGATGACGGTCTCGCCGTCGGCGAGGTCCTTCGCGGCGGCGGCGCCGACGATCGCGACGATCGACTTCTCGCGGGCGAGGATGGCCGTGTGCGAGGTGGGGCCGCCGTCGGTGGTCACGAGCGCCAGGACCTTGTCGAGGTCCAGGAGCGCCGTGTCGGCGGGGGCGAGATCCTTCGCGACGAGCACGAAGGGGTGACCCGGGTCGGGGATGCCGGGGGCCGGAAGCCCCCGCAGCCGCGCGATGACGCGCTGGGCGACGTCGTCGAGGTCGGCGGCGCGCTCGCCGAGATAGCCGCCCATCGCCGCGAGCATGTCCCGGAACGTCGCGAAGGCGTCGTGCACGGCGAACTCGCCGGTCTTGCCCGCGTTCACGCGGGTCGAGACCTCCTGGTCGAGCGTCGGGTCCTCGGCCATCATCGCCTGGGCCTCCAGCACCTCGCGGGCGAGCCCGCCCGCCTTCGAGCCGCGGTCCTCCAGCTCGCGGGCGACGGCGGCCACGGCTTCGCGCACGCGGGCGAGCTCCTCCTCCGGCGTGCGGGTGCTCGCGACGTCCTCGGGGGCGGGCAGCGGCTCCGCCATCCGCGCGACCGGGCCCTGGGCGACGCCCAGTCCGATGCCGACTCCTCGCAGTTCGCTCATGTTCGTGGATCTCCTCGTGGTGCTTCTTATTCGTCGTGGTCGGTCGTCAGGAGTTCGGCGAGAGCGTCGAGCACGCCCTCTGCCCTGTCGCCGTCTGCGGTGAGCGTGACGTAGTCGCCCTTCTCCGCGCCCAGCGAGATCACGCCGAGGATGCTCGCGGCGTTCACGGGGGCGCCGGGCTCCTTGGCGACGGTGACGTCGATGCCCGCATCCTTGGCCGCCTGCGCGAACAGCTTGGCGGGGCGGGCGTGCAGACCGTGGGACGAGCCGATGCGGACGGTGCGGGACACGGCGGTCATGCGGGTTCCTCTCGATGGTCGTTCAGGGCTTCGTCGACGAGGGCGAGCGCGCGCTCGCCGTTCAGGTCGGAGAAGACGTCGGTGGGGAGGAGCACGACGCGGGCGCCGCGAGGGGCTGCCTCGCGGCGGATGCGGTCGAGGGCGTGTTCGAGATGGGGTCCGACGAGCACGACGTCGGCGGCATCCAGATCGATCGGGAGCGACTGCTCCGTCCCGGCGACCGCGCTCAGCTCCCGCCCGCGGGCGTGGGCGGCATGACGCACTCGCTGCGCGACGAACGTGCTGGACGCTCCCGCGCCGCACACCACGAGGATCCTCATCGACCCGTCCTCCTTTCGGCCCATTCTTGTGAAAGTGCTGAGAGCGGACAACCACTCCTGCTTCCGCAGGGGAGGAAACCACGATTCCGGGGGCGCGGCGGCCTCCGGCCCGTGTCAACGCCCGCATGGTTGACTGGGGCCGTGAGCAGAGCCCGTCAGGATCGCGTCCTCTCGTTGCTGACGCGCGACGCGGACTGGATCACGGCGGCGGAGCTCGCCGACGCCGTGGGGGTGACGCCGCGCAGCATCCGCTCGTACGTGACGGCGATCAACGCGCGCGTCCCGGGGGCGGCGGCGATCGAATCCGGGCCGCAGGGATACCGCGCGGGGCCGGACGCCGGGGCCGCCCAGCGCGCGGGCGGGCACGAGCAGGGCACGCCGCGCGATCGGCTGCACCGGCTCGTGCGGGCCGTGCTGGCGGCGCCCGACGGCATCGACGTCTTCGAGACGGCCGACCGATTCCACGTCAGCCCTGCGACGCTCGACGCCGACCTGGCACGCGTGCGCGGCCTCCTCGGCGGCACCGATCTCGTGCTGGAGCGCACGGCATCGCGCGCGAGGCTGCGCGGCACCGAGATGGCGCAGCGGCGCCTGCTCAGCCGGCTCGCGCACGAGGAGACGGAGGACGGCGCGTTCGACCTGGAGGCGCTGCGGCGGGCGCTGGGCGAGGACTCGATAGGCGCCGAGGCGTTCGGACCCTTCAAAGCCGAGCTGGTGGCCGAGCTGACCGAGCTCGGCTACTTCGTGAATGAGTTCGGCATCGGCGACGTCATGATGCACGTCGCGATCGCCGCCGACCGTGTCGCCCGCGACCACGGCCTGGAGGAGACAGGCGCCGTCGAGGGCGGTGAGGCGGCGGCGCGCATCGAGCAGGCGATCGACCGGCTCAGCCGGAGTCACCTCGGCGTGCGGTTCGGGGCGGGGGACCTGCGGCATCTCGCGGCACTGGTGCAGAGCCGCGTCGTCGCACCGGGGGCCGCCCAGCCGACCGCCGTCATCCGCGAGCGACTCGATCCCGACGTGGAGGAGGCGGTGCGCCAGGTCGTGGCGCGTGCCGCGGCGGAGTTCCAGGTCGACATCGACCACGACGACTTCGTGCTGCGCCTCGCCCTCCACGTGCAGAACCTGCGTCTGCGCGCCCGCGAGCAGGCGTGGTCGCGCAATCCGCTCACGAAGTCGCTGAAGACGACGTATCCGATGATCTTCGAGGTCTCGGTCTTCATCTCCGACGGGCTGCGGGGACTGCTGGGCATCCCGCTGCTGGACGACGAGATCGCCTACATCGCGATGCACGTCGGCGGGCGCCTGGAGCGCAGCCGCCGCGCCGGGACGGTCCTGACGGCGACGATCGTGTGCCCCGGCTACTACGAGCTGCACGAGCTGCTGCGTTCCAGCATCGCGCAGTCGCTCGGCCAGTCGGTCACGGTCGTCGGCGTCGAGACCCGCGTCGACCCCGACTGGGCGGCGATGGGGACGGATCTGGTGCTCACGACGATCGATCCGCCGATCGCCGGCGACCGATTCGTGCGGATCCAGCCGTTCCTCACGGAAGGCGACGTCGAGCGCGTGCAGACGGCGGCCGGACGGGTGCGCCGTGCGCGGCGGCTCGCGCGGCTGCGCGCCGAGCTGGAGCGGTACTTCGACGCGGATGCGTTCGTCCACGGGCTGACGACCGGTGAGGACGAAGAGGCGATCATCACGAGGCTCGGCGGCCTGCTGGTGGGCAAGGGCGTCATCGACGACGACTACGTGCAGCGCACGCTGGAGCGCGAGCGGCTGTCGTCGACCGCGTTCACCGACGCGCTCGCGGTGCCGCATGCACTGGGGATGACGGCCACGCGCACCGCGATCGCCGTCGGCATCGCCGACCCCTCCATCCCGTGGGGCGACGCGCGGGTGCAGGTCGTCGCGATGGTGGCGTTCAGCGAGTCCGACCGCGCCGCATTCCAAACCGTGTTCGAGCAGCTCGTGGAGGTCTTCAGCGAGCGCGACAGCGTGCAGCGGATCGTCCGGCGCGGGACGACCTTCGCGGCGTTCCTCGACGAGCTCGTCGCCGTCGTCGACGGCTGAGCGCCTTTCGCGCGTCAGCGGCGGTCGAGGCGGGATTGAAGGCCGAGGCGGACGGCCGGCCACTCGTGCGGGAGGATCGAGTACACCACCGTGTCGCGCAGGCTGCCGTCGGGGCCGAGCCGGTGGTTGCGCAGGACGCCGTCCTGCTTGGCGCCGAGGCGCTCGATGGCGGCCCGCGACTGCCGGTTGTGCCAGTGGGTGCGGAACTCGACCGCGATCGCCTCGCACGCCTCGAACGCGTGCCCCAGGAGGAGGAGCTTGGCCGCCGTGTTGACGGCGGTCCGCTGCACCGTCGGCGACAGCCACGTGTAGCCGATCTCGACGTGGCGGCTCGCCTGGTCGATGTTGCAGAAGGTCGTCATTCCCACGGCGCGTCCGCCCGCCACGACCGCCCACGGGTTCATCCGTCCGGCATCCCGTTCGGCGAGGCGGCGGCCGATCTCGTCGGGAACCTCCGCCGGGACCGACGTGTACCACGCGTAGTCGAGGCCCTCGCGAGCGGCGGCGAGGTCGTCGGCGTGCGCCGGGGTCAGCGGCTCCAGCCGCACGTGGACGTTCTCCAGGACGATCGGCTCGGTCAGCAGCACGGGTCGAGCCTATCGGCGCCGGTCGCTGCGTTTCGTCTCGCTGCGCTCGCTCAACGCCCGGGGGTGCTGCGTTTCGTCTCGCTGCGCTCGCTCAACGCCCGGGGGGCGACGGGCGCGGTAGTCGTTCCCGGGCGTTGAGCGACGAGCGAAGCGAGGAGACGAAACGCCGCGTCCCCGCTCAGGCCTGCGCGGCGCTCAGCAGCGCGCGGGCGGCGGCCTCCAGGGAGGCCAGGCGCGCGGATGCCTCGTCGGCCGAGGATCCCCGGACGTCGAGGTACACCTTCACCTTCGGCTCGGTCCCGCTCGGGCGGACGATGACGCGCGAGCCGTCGGCCAGCCACAGGCGCAGCACGTCGCCCGGCGGCAGGTCCTCGAAGCCCGTCAGCAGGTCGTCGATGCGCTCCACCGCGACGTCGCCGAGGGAGGCCGGGGGCGCCGCGCGCAGGCCGGCCATGATCCGTCCGATCACGGTCAGATCGTCCACGCGCACCGATACCTGACCCGACTGGAAGTGCCCGAAGGTCTCGTCGAACTGGCCGAGCAGGTCGGCGAGCGTGCGGCCCTGCTCGCGGGCCTCCGCGATCATCCCGAGCATCGCGATCGCGGCGGAGATCCCGTCCTTGTCGCGCACCGTCCGGGGGTTGACGAGGTATCCGAGCGCCTCCTCGAAGCCGTAGACGATGCCCGGCGCCCGCGAGATCCACTTGAACCCCGTCAGGGTCGCGCGGAAGTCGAGACCGTAGTGCTCCGCGACCGCCTGCAGGCCCGGTGACGAGACGATCGAGCACGCGAGCGTCCCGTCTGCTGCCGTCTGCGCGGCGCGCCAGCCCAGCAGCAGCCCCACCTGGTTGCCTGTCAGGCGCCGCCAGCCGTCAGGGGCGGACGCGTCGGGGACCGCGACGGCGAGGCGATCGGCGTCCGGGTCGTTCGCGAGGATGAACTCGGCGCCTGCCTCGCGCGCCGTCGCGTAGGAGAGGTCCATCGCGCCGGGCTCCTCGGGATTGGGGAACGAGACGGTCGGGAACGCGCCGTCCGGCCGGATCTGCTCGGCCACGACGGCCGGCAGCGGGTAGCCGGCGGCGGCCAGGATCTTCTCGAGCGTCTCGTAGCCGACCCCGTGCATCGCGGTGTAGACCCAGTTCATGCCCGCCGCTCCCGCCGGCGCGGGAGCCACGGTGGCGGTCGCGGCGACATAGGCCTCGACGACCGATTCGTCTGCCAGCTCGTAGTCGCCGCGAGGGAGCGCACCGATGTCGCCGGCGTCCGCGACCTCCTGGATGTGCGCGGCGATCTCGGCGTCGGCGGGCGAGACGATCTGCGACCCGTCGTCGGCACCGCCGAGGTACACCTTGTAGCCGTTGTCGTCGGGCGGGTTGTGGGATGCCGTCACCATCACGCCCGCAGCGGCGCCCAGGTGGCGCACGGCGAATGCGAGCACCGGCGTCGGCAGCAGCCGCGGGAGCAGGATCGCGCGCAGCCCCGCCCCGGCGAACAGCTCGGCGCTGTCGCGTGCGAACACGTCGGAGTTGCGCCGTCCGTCATAGCCGATGACGACGGTGCGCGCGC
>Ga0182739_1001906_pt1 | contig 20482 bp, 12 predicted proteins | sample eDN5th30CBELigBY_FD_128873 | JGI IMG/M metagenome (GOLD analysis project Ga0182739, IMG submission 128873) | Enriched backyard soil microbial communities from Emeryville, California, USA - eDNA 5th pass 30_C BE-Lig BY (version 2) (version 2) | ecosystem: Environmental > Terrestrial > Soil >...
AGCGAGGAACAACGAGATCGTTCCGATACCACAGTAAGCATCAATTACCGTCTCTTGGCCCGTCAGTCCTGCATACTCCACCGCTTTCCGATAGAGAGCCACCGTCTGCTCCGGATTTACCTGATAGAACGAGCGCGCGGAGATGGCGAAGCGAATGCCGTCGAGCTCATCATAGATAACGTCGCTGCCCCACAGCGTGCGGGTCTCATCGCCGAAGATGACGTTCGTATCGCGCGTGTTTACGTTCTGCACAATGCTGTTCACTGCTGGCAGCGCGGTGCGAATGCCTGCGATCCATTGGTCCTTGTTCGGGATATGCGTTCCGTTCGTGATGAGGACTACCATCAATTCGCCTGTGACGAAACCCGTCCGAACGACGACATGACGAAGCAGGCCGCGGCCGCTCTCTTCATTGTAAGCCGTGATGCCGAGCTCCGTACCGATGCGCTTGATATGACGCACGACTTCGTCGTTGCGCTCATGCTGGATGAGGCACGCATCCATGTCGATGATACGATGGCTGCCCTGCGCATAGAAGCCGCCGATCAGGCCGCCCGCGGCGCCTTCTTCAAGATCGGCAATAGCCATGCCGATCGGCACCTGCGCTTTGTTCCGATAGCGCCAAGGCTCGTCCATGCCTACAGTCGGGTGAACGACAACGGAGTGAACCGGACCGTTATCTTGAACCAGACCATTCTCTTGAACCGAGCCACCCACCTGAGCCTCAGCACTCGTCCTTACCGCACTTTCACCCGCACCACCAAATCCATCACCATTAACTTCATCCCCAACAGCCTGCGCATCAAACGCCTTCACCCGCGGCTTCGCGGCCTCGCCTTCTACATGCAGCTTGCCGATCCGCACGAGGTTGTCGATGACATGCTGCCGCTTCCAGCGCAGCTGCGCCTCGTAGCTCATATGCTGCAGCTGGCAGCCGCCGCATTGCTTGTAGATCTCGCAAGGTGCGCTGACACGGTCAGGGCTTGTCTCAATAAGCTCGAGCAGCTTGGCGTAGCCATACTGCTTCTTCACTTTCATAACGTGCACGCGCGCTTTCTCACCCGGGAGTGCACCATGCACGAACAACGTGAATCCGTTCGCACGGCCAACGCCTTCGCCATCATGCGTCAGGCCAATGATCTCTACGATATACTCCTCGTTCTTCGCCACTGGCGCATTAATCACCGCCGCAGATGCCTTCCCACGTCCTTCATTACGTCCTACAGTACGTACTTCATTCCGTACTTCATTCCGTCCTTCATTACGTCCACCATTATGTCCACCACTCCGGCCATTACCGCCGCGGGAACGCTGACGCTCACCAGCCATCGCCGCGAACTCCCCGCTCTTTGCCGCTCCGCCAGCCGAGCCTCCAAACCTCTTATTCCCTGCCGTCGCAGACGGCCTGCCCTTCTTCGTCATCCGTTTCAACACTCCGCTCTACTCGCATCATCTCACCCGCTAATTGGGTGAATATATACAAAAACCGCCATCCTCCGCACAACCGCATCAGCGGCCACCGCGCGGCAGGATAGCGATATTAATTGATTTACCGATATGTCGAAGTCCCCGACTCATCAACAAAAATATTCAAGTGGCTCGGCAGCAGCGAGAACGTGCAAGGCAGCGTGCCGCCGTATTCGCCATCCAAATTCAACTGCACATAGTCCGCCGTCGTCACTTGCAGATGATCCGTCCGCAGATGCACCACATGCGGATCGTTCAGATGCTCGCCGCGCAGCGCCATGGTGGCGATGCGGATAAATTCCGGCAGGTTGCATTTGCGCACAATAACAACGTCGAACAGTCCGTCATCGAAGCTCGCCTCCGGCGCCAGCTTCTCGAAGCCTGCGACCGAATTGCTGTTGCAGATGAGGAACAGCATGATCTCCTCGTGAATCTCGTCGTGACCGCGCGCTTGAATGCGCAGCTCGGTTGGGCGAAGCCGGGTCATTTTCTCCAGACCCTTCATATAATAGGCGAGCTGGCCGATCATCGTCTTCAGCTTGCTAGGCACCTCATAGGTCAGCTCCGTCAGAGAGCCGCCACCCGCGATATTAATGAAGTAGCGATTATTCGCCACACCAACATCAATCGGGCGCGAGAAACCCTCAATAATTAGATCGCAAGCATACTCCCAGTTTCTCGGGATACCGAGTGCTCGTGCGAAGTCGTTCGTTGTGCCGAGTGGCAGGATGCCCAGCGGAGGCCGGTTCGGCTTATCCGCCAGCCCATTGATCACTTCATACAGCGTGCCGTCGCCGCCCGCTGCAATGATGAGATCGTAGCCGCGCTCAGCAGCATCTGCTGCCGCGAGCGTTGCATCGCCTGCTCCTGACGTCGCATGCGTGCTCGTCTCAATACCGCCGCGCTCCAGACGCTGCAGCAGATCTGGCAGACGCCGCTTGATTTCTTCCCGCCCAGAGGTCGGGTTATAGATTAATCTTGCCCTTCTAACCGTACCATAAGACATGCCTTACACCTCCAACCCGCGCAGCCAACGCAGCGACTGCCGGACCATCCAACGTGCCACTGCCGAGTCGGGCAGCAGCGCCTTGCCGTTATACCGATAGTTGTGCCCCGCCAGCCTTGACGGAATTACCGATTTCGTAAAATATCCACTGCTCAAGAACAGAGGCGCCACCAGCACCGTCTCCTCCGGATGCTCCTCCAGCATCCCGCCGAGAACATCCGACGCTTCATTCGGCAGCAGCATCGCAGTCCGCGCACGAGCAAGCCCGCCAAGCGCACGCACCTGCTCTGCCAGCATACGCATGCCGCGCTCATACCGTTCATAGAACCCCGCTTCATCATTGCCATGCGCAATGAGCAGCAGCGATTCCTTGGGCGGGTTATCCGACAGCTCCTGCAGATTGCTCCACAGCCGCTGCGCGATCTCTTCGTCCGCATCGATCGGTTCGCCCATCGTTACCCGAATGCCGTCCGGTACATGGAAAGGCTCCATATCTCCTGCACGCCCCTCTACCTTCGGCGGGAACCCGAACGACTGCGCAATATCATCCACATGCGTACTGCCCGAGGATATAAATAAAGGAAGCACGAAAAGGTCGGTAACGCCAGCGGCGGCCAACCGATCCACACCATCTTGAATGAGTCTGCCTTCTACAAGCTCGAGATACGAAGCTTCGAACAACACTTCTTTTACGCCATTCGCCTGTTGACTGCCGCCATCATTATCAGCAAGCTGCTTCGCAACAGCGTCGGCCGCTTCAGCAGCCGACTCGTCCACAAGCCTTACCCATTCTGCCAACCGCGAGCCATGACTAATAACGAGAATACCTGGGATCATACGTTAGCGCCCCAGACGCTCCAGCGTCATTTTGTACCCGTCGTTGCCGTAATTCAAGCAGCGCTTCACCCGAGAGATCGTCGCCGTGCTCGCACCCGTCTCCGCTTCGATCTGGCTGTACGTGGAGCCTTTGCCCAGCATACGTGCCACTTCAAGGCGCTGCGACAACGATTGAATCTCGTTCACCGTGCACAAATCATCAAAGAATATATAGCATTCCTCTACTGTCTTCAGCGTAAGAACCGCCTCGAACAGCTGGTCAATCGCTTTATCGTTCAGCTTCTTCAGCTGCATCTGCGTCACCCCTATAAGGTATGAGAACTAATCTACTCAATTGTAAAGCGTACGTTACACATAATCAAGCGCTAACGCATTCACGCTTTAACGGATGGAAGGACCTAGCTCTCTATCAATTACTTGAACGACCTCTCTTGAAAAATGGTTCAAAAAAAAGGGCATTCGTCCAGTCCGTATGTTCGCCTATGCCATACACTGTAGTAAGCATTAGTCTATCGACAAAGGTTGTGATCGACGTGAACGTGCGCAATGGCCCACCCCAAGGCTATCCGCCGCACCCCTACTACGACCCCTACGCTAGGCACAATCAGCCTTTCCCCGGCATCAATGAACCTGGACCGTTCGGATTCGGGGGCGGCTTTCAGAGCGGGGGCGTGCCCGGAGGTCCGGCACCCTCTCATAAGACATCTGGTGCAGCTGCTGCCGAGAATCTGCTCGAAGGCGCCGCCAAATCTTCTCTGCCCGTTGTATCCAATGCGGCTGAGCTTGCGGAGATTGTAGATCCAGGCGGGCTCAAGCCGGAGAAGAAAGAGAAGGGCGGCCTCTTGGGCGGCTTCTCGCTCGATAAGCTCGGCGAGCTCAAAGGGGTTGTCGACCGGCTGGGCGGGATCGATGGCATTCTCAACTCCGTAACGAAGATGCAGAAGGTCGTCTCCAACCTGCAGCAGATGGCGCCGCTTATCAAGGTGCTGGCGGGATCGTTCAAGAAGGAATCCAAGTCTTCTCAGAAGTCATATGGCGACGGGGATGACATCATCGTGAGGCCAAAACGCCGCAAGCGGCGCAAACCAAGCGGCGGCAAAGGCCGCAAGCCAGCCGCTCCTGGCGCAGCCATGAAAGGCGCAGCCGGACCTCGGCCGCGCCCCAACGCAAAGAAGACCCGGTGATATCGGGTCTTCTTTGCCGTTTCGGCTCCTCTCACCGCATTTCGGGGCCATTCCTTAATCGCTCCTATCCGTCCCGATCCTCACGTCTACTACGCACCAGCCGTAGGATCAAGCCGCACAAGCCCCTTACAGCGTTGTGCAAAGGGCTCGCTTCTTTCTGTACCTTTTATTTCAGCAAAATACGCACCATCGTCTCGTTGATCCGCTTCATGACCCGATAGCCAGAAGGCGCTGCCGTTGCCCTGCCGCTATCGTCCGGACGGCAATAGCCATTGACGACACAGCTGCCGTCGTCGTATACGACCAGCTTGCCGAGCAGGCCGACCGGCACCCATTCCGGACGATCGCGTCGAGGAACGTACGATCGAGCAGCGTCATAGCTCGGATTCAGGATACGTTCGCCCTTCTCATCCTTCAGCAGTCTGCCGAATTCGTCGCGAAGGAACAGTCCCTGCCAGCTTAGCTCGCTGCCATCCGCCAGGACAGCCGGCGTTGCGCTCGTTACGCCAAGAATGTATTCGTCCTCGGAAGTCGCCAGCCGTATTTTATCATCTGCCAATGTGACAAAATAACCCGGCTCAAGCCCCTTGCCGTCATGCGTTTCGAACATCTCCGCATAGTCCGCCGCTGTCGGGCTAATGACGGTGCCGTCCAGAAGCACGTTTCCGTTAGGTCCATCGAGAATAATCGAGTTAAGCGACGGCCCTATCGCCAGCCCGTTCGCGACATGAAACGAATGGGGTAGAATAGCTGTACCGTTCTGCCCCATAATGTAGGCGCCAGCGAGCCCGCCCGTATTGGTTAGAAGTCCGCCGGCAAAGGAGTTGACACCATCTGCAATCGTCTGTTCGCCGATCGCGAAAGCGTTCGTTGCGGTCGCTGTTGTCAGCAAGCCGAATGTGACCGCATTAGATCCGCTTGCAATCGTCCCATTCCCTCCAGCATGCGAGTTATCCCCATTGGCTCGTGTGTTCAATCCTTCCGCATGCGCGCGAGTGCCATTGGCTTGCGTACCTTCGCCCTCCGCATGCGAGGCGCCGCCGTTCGCTTGCGTGCTGAGCCCTTCTGCATGGGAATTGTCGGCTTGCGCGACCGTACCATTCCCCTCGGCATGGGAGCTGCCGCCAATCGCCAGTGTCGCAAGACCCTCCGCATGGGAGCGAATACCACTCGCTGTTGCGGCTTCCCCTTCCGCATGCGACTGGGCGCCGCTTGCTAGCGTGTTTAACCCTTCGGCATGTGCGGCATCGCCTAAAGCCTGCGCGCCCAATCCTTCCGCATGCGAATGCGGTCCGCTCGCGACCGTTCCCTGTCCTTCCGCATGCGAGGCGGAGCCCGTCGCTTGCGTGAACGCACCCTCCGCATGCGCGGTGTCCATCGTCGCCTGCGTATTGAAGCCTTCGGCATGCGACTGGCTGCCGCTTGCGGTCGTCCCCACGCCTTCGGCATGCGATTGATTACCGCTGGCGGTTGTCCCGCTGCCTTCGGCATGTGAGGCGGAACCCGACGCTAACGTAAAAGTGCCCTCTGCATGCGCGCCGGCCATCGTCGCCTGCGTATTAAAGCCTTCCGCATGCGACTGGCTGCCGCTTGCGGTTGTGCCCGCTCCTTCGGCATGCGATTGTTCACCGCTGGCTGTCGTCCCGCTGCCTTCCGCATGCGAGGCTGCAGCCGTCGCTTGCGTGAACGCCCCTTCCGCGTGCGCATTGTCGCCGCCTGCCGTCGTCCCGCTTCCCTCCGCGTGCGCGTTGTCGCCGCCTGCCGTCGTTCCGTTGCCCTCGGCGTGCGAGCTTGCGCCGTTGGCCAACGTTCCAGTGCCCTCCGCATGCGCCGCTATACCTGCCGTTATGGTGCTTTCACCTTCGGCGTGGCTGTTCGCTGCGTTAGCCCTCGTCAGACTCCCTTCCGCATGTGCGAATTCAGCATTCGCTTCAGTCGCACCGCCTTCGGCATGCGCGCCGAGGCCGTTCGCAATCGTCCCTTCTCCCTCAGCATGTGACGCTTCTGCAATAACAGTCGTCAGCGTATTGCGTCCCTCCGCGAAGGAACACGCGCCTAACGCGACCGCATTGCAGCCAACGACCAGAGGAGGTCCCTGCGGACCTTGAGGCCCTGGCGGTCCGATAGGCCCCTGCGGTCCAGGCGGACCTTCGACATTGTTAATAATAGTAGTCAATTTATTATCGATCGTTTGAATAATTTGAATCAGTTGATTAATGATGACTTGACTAACTTCCAAGCGGACAACGACCGCCTGCGTATTAATCAACATCTCTTCTAAGGTAATGGCTGTTGCTTGGACGAGGATAGGCACTTGAAGCAGTTGATGAAGGAGGAATTGTTCGATCGCCAAGCGGACCGCACGCTCCGAGGCATTCGGACATAGCTGCTCCAGCAGCCGAGTGAGCCGCCGAATGGCACGACGAAGATTGTCCGTATCTCTCGGATCGTTATCGATCAGCACTTTTACAATCAACGCATCGATCAACGTCAACAGCCGGAATATCCGATTCAGCTGACTCCTCGATATTTTTATTTTAATGCATGGCCTTGCGGCCATGACCGACTTGCAGCATGGCCGTCTCTTTGCAAAATCCCGGCACAGCTTGCGCCGCTTGATAGCTGTTTTCTTTCTATGGCAGCCCTTGCGCTCGGAAAGGCCCATGAGATGTGTCACCTCCTTGGTCTGATAGCCATTGTATTGAGGACGAATGCGGATAGATTGTACGATCACCTACCGTTAAGCAAAATGTGCGCTCAGCCCCCGCACACTCGCTGCATGTCCCGTTTTGCCACGCCAACCGATCTTTGCAGCTCTTTCACTCAAGTCATGCCGATGCAAAAAAGCCCTCCGAAGCGCATCGCTGCACCTCAGAAGGGCCTTCCTGAATTATTCCTTCTTATTCAAAATTACAGCACCCCAGCCGCTCGCAGCATCCGTGCGAACACCGCCGCGACTTCCGCGCGGCTGGCATGACTGCCAGCGTTGAAGCGGTGCGCGGTATCGCCTTGCATGAAGCCCTCGCCAACGATGTAAGCGACTGCTTCCTTAGCCCAAGCTGCAATGCTGCCGCTGTCTGTCAACCCAGCAAGCGCATCGCCGCTGCCCTCAGCGGCAGCAGGCAGACCGAGCAATACAGCCGCGCGTGCGAGCATAACCGCCATCTGCTGGCGCGTGATTGGCGCATTCGGCGCGAATTGATCGGCCGATAGGCCGTTCACCAGTTGAAGCGCGAACGCATTGGCAACATCGTCAGCATACCATGCACCGGATGCCACGTCTGAGAACGACGATGCATCGCCGCCAGCAGCTTCAGCCAATGCATCTAGGCCTGCTTGCTGCAGAGAAATTGCCCGGATCAGCAGCGCAGTGAATTCGGCACGCGTAATCTCGCCCTTCGGATCAAAGCTTCCGTTCGGACGCCCATTGATAATGCCCAGCTTGCTAAGCGCTTCAATGTCCTGCTGCGCCCAATGGCCTTGCACATCAGGGAACGCTGCGCCGGCTGTACCCGAGCCCGCTCCACTGCCTCCATTGCTGCTGCCTGTGCCCGATCCCTCACCTTCAGCTCCCGTACCATTTCCCGTACCGCTGCCCGTTTCGGTTCCATTGCCAGTACCCGTACCGCTGCCATCACCGCTGCCGGTACCGGACCCATTACCATTACCATTACCATTACCATTACCATTACCACCGTCCACCGCCGTGCGCGTAATGGTCATCGTAATGGTTTTCGTTGCCTGGCCCTTACGGCCTTGGTCCGTATACCATGGTTGAGCAAGCGTCTCCGCTGTCGGCTCAATGTGCAGAACGAATGTGTTCTCGCCTACGACGAGCGGAAGCGAATCCAGCTCAACATTGCCATAGGCATCTATTGCGGTGCTCGCAATCGGCTGGCCGTTAATCGTGAACGCCACGCCGTACGGCACAACAGCCTTCAGCTTCGCGTTCGACTCACTCGTCGTGAACGCGATGTCCTCACCGAACGATTGACGCGGCATCGTGATGATCATCGGCATATCGACCCAGCGCAGCACATAATCGTCGACAAGCATCTGATTGCCGCCCTGATTCTGAATCGTCAGCCTCATATTCGTATCGGTCGAGCTATACGCCCAGTTGCCATAGTCGGTCGTATCGTTCGCGCTGCGAATATGGCTCGTGAACGCCTCGGTCTCCCAAGTGCCGCGCGTATACTTGTACTCGATGCTCTTGCCCGCCATCATCTTGAACTTATGCTCAACCACGTCGCGGTTCGTCGCTCCGCTTGGCACCGTCAGCTTCGTGCCGCTGGAGTTCCAGCCGTTCAGCTCGCCCGACGCGAGGAAGATATCATCCGTTGCCGGGGTATACGACGGCAGATGCAGCCGCAGTGTCACATCCACCATAACCAGCTTCGGCGTTACCGCCTGCATAGCCGATACCGATCGGTTATAAGCCGCGTCGAAGGACGTGACATAATACACATAGCTCTTGTCGTTGCTCACGGCAAAATCCGTATAAGACACCGCATCCGCACCTAAGCTCGCCACGCGCTTGAACGCTGCATCTCCTGGTGATTGACGGAACACCTCGTGTCCAACCGGCGCCTCGAACAGCTCCTCACCATCACCCGCAACAGGCTGTGTCCAGTTCAACTGCACGCGGTTCGACTCCACCGTAATCGGCAGCAGCACAGGCGCCATAGGAGCTGTTGTATCGCTCGTATTCGCCTGCGCGTTCAGCGACTGCGCAGCAGACGCCGTGAACGACTCCCCGTTATTCGCCGACACTATCGCATAATAAGTGAATACGCCGGCCTCTGTTGGTTCAAAAGCAGCCCAATACACTTTCTCGCCGCTTGGCGTATCCGCCAAGTACCGCAGCTTCGTATCTGCCGCAGTTGATGCTCCGCTCGCCGCGTTGTAATAGACCAGCTTCGCGACCAGCCCTGACGCTTCCTTGCCCGCCAGCGCTGGATCGTTAGTCAAGCCATCAGCTGCAACCGTCACTTGAATCTGACTCGTCTTGCTGCCCGTTCCGATCGTCATATCCGATGCCGTCTGCGTAATCGCCACACTGTCAATGACGAAAGCCGGCAGCGCCGATACCATCGCGCTCATCGCGCTTTCGGCAGCACCATGAACAGCCGTCACCGCGTAATAATATTTCGTGCCATTCTTAACCGACGTGTCCGTGTACGATGGGAGTACAGCATTCGCAGCCTCTCCCGAACCTCCTGCCGCTGGCACAGTGCCGATCAACGCCACGCTGCCGCCTTCGATTGCAGCGCGGTATACGTTGTAGCTCTCCGCGCCTGCCGTCTCATTCCACGTCAGCGTCACAGCGCCATTGCCGCCCACTGCCGTCAGTCCTTGCACGTCCGCCGCCTGCGACAGCGCCTCGTCGGATACCATCATGTAGCCCGTCAATGCCGGAATCGTCAGCGTAATGATGCCGCCGGCGGATACAACTGCCTTCACATCCGTGCCAAGCGCATCTGTAAGCGTTAAGCCCGCTGGCAAGTAGCCTGCGACATTCGCTTCAATCGTCTGCTCCGTCTCGCCGCGGTTCACAATGACGAGACCTGCTTCCGTCGCATTCTTACGAGCATAAGCGATGACATCGCCCTGCGCGTAAGCCGTCTTCAGATCGCCCGTGCTGAATACATCATGCTCGTGCCGCACTTTCGCAGCTGTCTGATACATACTGAACAAGGAAGCATATCTGCCTTGACCGCTGTATTGACCATCTGCACCCTGCACCCGTTCCCACGGGAACGGTCTTCTCGAATCCGGGTCCTTCGTGCCTGTGAGGCCAACCTCGTCGCCGTAATAAATCGTTGGCGCACCTGGATAGCCCAGCTGGAACAACGCCGTCAGCGCCTGACGCTTTAGTGCGAGATCACTTGCGTCATCTGCAATCACGAGATGCTGCTCTTCCCAATCCGGATGATCCAGCTTCGTAATGCTGCGCGTCGTATCATGGGAATCGACGAGGTTCAGCATCGACTGCCAAGCCTGCGTCGGATAGTCCTCGCGAATCGACTCGAGCGAATCATTCATCGCCGCTGCATCGCCGTTCATGATGAACCCTTGCAGCGCAGAGCGGAATCGATAGTTCATGACCGAGTCGAACTGGTCGCCGAGCAGGAATCTCGTAGCCACGCCCCACTCCTCGCCAAGAATGATCGGATCTGCGATCACATCGCCGTTCGTATTCGTACGACCTTCAACCGACTTCACCGCTTCGCGGAATTTCGCCCACGTGCCGCTCGACACGTCAGGCGCTACGTCGAGGCGCCAGCCGCTTGCGCCAAGCCATTCCCAGCGCTGCGATACCGTGCTCTGCATCGCCGCCGCTGCTTCTGCGTCACTCTTGCCTGTCAGGTCATGACCAATGACCTCATTGCGGTAATGGACATTGTTCCATTCGTGCTGTCCATCCAATGCTTCCGTGTCGCCTGGCTGCGGCTCAACCGCGTCCATGACCGGCAGCGAATCGAAGCCCCACCATGCATCATATTTGTAACGATAATTGCCGTCTGCATCCTGTACCTTCTCATTCGCTACCGTAAACCACGTCGTATACGTAAAATCCTCCGGGTACGCATACTTCTTGCCCGTTAGCGGATTGATCTGCGCCGTGAACGAATCGATCACCTGCTGCTCCGCATCCTGCTGCGTCTGGCCGCTGTTCACCAGATTCCACACCTTCGCCCAATACTCGTAAGCGCCGATCTCTGGATATTTCTCATACCGGTCAAAATAAATCGAGTCATCGCCCACATGGTTGAACACGCCGTCCATAATGAGATGAATGCCTCTTGCTGCCGCCTGCTTCGCGAATTCGCTGAACACGCGGTCCGATTCCACCCTCGTCGCCTCATAATCGAGACCCGACTTCGGATCGCCAGGCGTGTTGTAGACCGGCTTGCCGAACATAGGGTCCAGATGCTTGTAGTCCGTCGCATCGTACTTATGGTTGGAAGCCGCCCATGCAACCGGGTTCAAATAAATCGCCGTAACGCCGATCGACTGCAAGTAATCCAGCTTCTGGCTGATCCCTGCAATGTCGCCCCCGTAGAACTCATTCGACCATACGCCATCCGATTTCGCATCCGGATAATACGGAGCATTCTCTGGCGTAAGCCGATCCGGATTCTCCGGCGTATTCGACCAATCGCCCCACACTTGCTCCGGCGTCGGATCGTTCGGCACGCCGCCGTCGAAGTATTGGCTCTTCGTTGTCGTAATGGTTGCAGGGCTGCCGTCCGCATCATTGCGGACACCGCGTACGCCGTCTACAGCCTTCGCACGATTGTTCGTCTGATCGCCGTCGAAGAAGCGATCGACGAACAGCTGATAAACAACCGCCTCCTTGATCCAATCCGGTGTCTTGTAGCCTGCTTTGTAGATCGTCAGGTCATAAGGAAGTGCACCCTCGTCCGCCGCTGCGCCAATACCGCCGCGAACGCCGTTGTCGCCGTACTCCACCTTCGTGCTGCCATCGATCAGAATAAACTTATAGCCCCAGATGCCGTATGGAGCCAGCTGCTCCTTCGGAATAACGGCTTCCCAATAATCTTTGCCGCCTGTCGTTGTCGTCTTCGCCATGTCGAACGTACGGGCGAAGCCTATGCCATCCGTCAGCTCGACGCGCGCGAGCTCAACATCGTCTGCCTCCGCTGCAATTCGGAGCGTCAGCTCCTGCATCCCTTCTTCAATCGCGCCGAACGGCTTCTTATATGTAACCGACCGGCTGTCGAACACGATCGCATCCTTGTTGATTTGTCCGTCGAAATCTTGATCCTTCGGCTTATAGTTATGCGACAGCTTCCCCGCCGCCACATCGAGCGTAAAGGTAACGTCTGACGGATCCAGCACATTCACGACAAGATTGGAGCCGTCCTTGCCATCGGAGCCATAGTTGATTGCCCAGCTGTTTCCCATCGTTACCTTCGCTTCGTAATTGCCTGCTGGCAGCGAGCGCTGCAGCTTGAATACCGAGCCGTCGAAATTGTAATCGACGAACATCTGCTGCGCCGTCTCCGGGCTCCACTCATTCTCGCCGAACACCTTCTGGATGCTGCCCACAAGACGAGGCCAGCTCTCGAGCGCGACCGAGGGCACGTACTGCGGCAAGTTGTTCACGTCAGGCAAGCTGATCCGAGCCTGCCCGAGCTCCTCGTTGATATAGAATCGGACCTCTGACTTCTCTGTGCCAGGCACCGTCATACTGTAATTTCCGCCTGCATTGCTGAAGCCGTCCCACGTCTCGTTCTTCGTCAGCTTGAACTCGTAATCACCTGGATCAAGCGTAAGCGCGAACATATAGAAGCCGCCCACCAGATGCTTGAACTGGTTCGCAGCTTCGTCATTCTTCCAGCCGTTGAAGCTGCCAGTCGCATACCAGCGCGTTGCGCCGCCTGGCTGGCTGTCACCGTAGCTCGGATCAAGCGGTGCTATGCTGCCGCTGCCTGCACCGCTTCCGCTGTCATCCGCATACGCCCTGCCGTTGGACAGCGCAGCGCCTGCGAAGCACTGCACGAGCACCACCAGACATATGACGAATAGATAAGCCTTCCTCGTTCGATGTCGCATTAACTGTTGTACCTCCTTGGAATCGCATTCATATTGGGATTGCACAGTCCGTTACCACATCTCTCTCGCTTCCCCGCAACGCTAGAACCCTTATGCTGTACTTTATTCGGCTTCACGCCGAACGGACAGCGCCTCAATAAGCACGTGCAGCTGCTTTCTTGATCCTCAGCCTACTCGGATTCCCGTCTTTTCACAGCTCTCAAGCTTTATTCCCTGTGCAATTTAATGCAAACGTTTGCACAAATAGCGTGAATAAACGATTGACGCTCAACCCTAATTTCAAACGGGCAGGAGCAGACAATCGACATGGAGTGACAACATACATGGATACAGCGATGGATTTCAGTCGATAAGCAAAGTCATGTTTAAGAGGAAGCGCTTCGTACTAAGCTGCAGAGGGAACCGAAAGAAGATGGTAACGTTTGCACAATTCGGTGAATCGATCATATCACCGTCTTGTAAGCGTTGTCAATATTCGTTTGTGAATTATATCCACCCTATCCCATTGCGGCGTATCATTCTTGACGCCTTTACCGAAAATAGGTAAGATGCAATGTGCAGCGTTATTCCTACCATTCATGCCTTATTCACAGGGAGCATCCATCCATGACATGGAACACCGATCTTACTTTACTCTTGTTACCATTCAACATATTGCTCGCTATCGTTGTCGTCTTCATGGAACGGCGCAATGTTGCGGCTACATGGTCGTGGCTCATGGTCCTGCTGTTCGTGCCGGTGCTTGGCTTCGTGCTGTATATGATCCTGGGGCAAAATTTGCGCAGGCGCAAGCTTTACCGCTTCGACAAGCGGGATCAGACAGCGCTGCTGTCGCTCGTTGCGGAGCAGGAGCAAATGCTGGCGGAAGGCTGGCCTGGAGACGATGACGGTACGATCGCAGATCATCGCAAGCTGATCGAGCTGAATCTGACAAGCGCCCGCGCCTTGCTGACGCTGCATAATGAGATTGATTTCTTCACCGACGGGTACTCCAAGTTCGAACGGCTGTTGAACGATATTGCGGAAGCGAAGCACAGCATCTATATGCAATATTATATTTTCAATAATGATGATTGGGGCCGCAAAATCCGCGATGCGCTGATCGCGAAGGCGAAGGAAGGCGTTAAGGTTCGTCTGCTGTATGACGATATCGGCTCGCGCAAGCTGAACGCCAAGTTCTTCAAGCCATTTGATAGCGCGGGCGGTGAACGCGCTGCCTTCTTCCCTTCTCGCATCCCGTACCTGAACTACCGGATCAACTATCGCAACCATCGTAAAATCGTCATCATCGACGGGCTCATCGCCTATACGGGCGGCTTTAATGTCGGCAACGAATATGTCGGCCTTGACCGCCGATTCGGCAATTGGCGCGATACGCATATTCGTCTGATCGGTGAAGGTGTTCCTTCGCTTGCACGGCTGTTCCTGATGGACTGGAACCTGGCGACGAACCAGAAGGTTCAAGGCCTGCCTGGGCCGCTGCGATTGCCGAATACGAAGCAGCGGCTGCCGATTCAATTCGTCGCTGGCGGTCCGAGCAGCCAGTCGTTCCATATCGAGAATGCACTGCTCAACATGATCCATTCGGCTAAGCGGACGATTCTGCTGCAGACGCCGTATTTTATCCCTGACGAAAGCCTGCTCAGCGCACTCCGCGTTGCGGCCTTGTCCGGCGTGCAGATCCATATCATGCTGCCGAAGCTCGCGGACCACATGTTCGTCCATTGGGCGTCCCGCTACTATGTCGGCGAGCTGCTGAACAACGGCATCAAGTGCTACCTTTACACGAACGGCTTCCTTCATGCCAAAATGATGGTCGTTGACGGCGAGATCGCCTCCATAGGAACTGCAAACTTCGACATTCGGAGCTTGAAGCTCAACTTCGAGGTGAATGCGATTATTTATGATCAAGCGACGGCGCAGCGTCTGGAGGAGATCTACTGGCACGATGTCGAGGAGAGCGAGCCGCTTACGCTCGAGGATTACAACAATCGTTCGGCTTGGAGCAAGTTCAACGAGTCGATCTCGAAGCTTGTCTCTCCGATTTTGTAGAGCAGCTGCACACAGAACAAAAAAACGTGCTCGGTCACAACGGTGACGGTGCACGTTTTTTATTTTAGAGGAAGAAAAACTTAATCACTTGGAATACGCCAGCCGCAACAACCATCGAGATCGGAATCGTAATGACCCACGATACGACGATCTTGCCTGCTACGCCCCACTTAACGCTGGCGAAGCGCTTCGCGCTGCCTACGCCGAGAATAGCTGACGTAATAACATGCGTCGAGCTGACGGGGAAATGCGTAACCGTTGCAGACATAATGACACCAAACGATGTAACGTCTGCTGCGAAGCCGTTGATCGGTTCGATTTTGAAAATCTTCGTCCCCATCGTCTTAATAATCTTCCAGCCGCCAATCGACGTCCCCGCCGCCATTGCAATCGCAGCCGACAGCTTGACCCACAGTGGAACGTTGTCCGTCTCCTGAATATCAGCGGCCATGAGCGCAAACACGATAATACCCATCGCCTTCTGCGCATCATTCGTACCATGTGCGAACGACTGCATGGCAGCCGTCATAATCTGACCGGTCCGGAAGCCCTTGTTCAGTTGATGCGGGCTGCGGTTAGCGAAGATCTGTTTGAAGAGCCACATCACAATGAAGCCGATCGTGAACGCGATGATTGGCGAAAAAATAAGTCCCTGCACGATGCTTGTGAAACCACTTGCATTGATGCCGTCAAAGCCTTCCGATGAGATGACGGCACCTGCAAGGGAGCCGATCAACGTATGGGAGGAGGACGACGGAATACCCAGCGCCCATGTCAGCAGGTTCCACATAATCGCAGATATAAGCGCAGCGATGACGATCTGAACGCCGTGCTCTAATGTCGCCGGGTCTGCTACACTGCCGCCGATTCTCTTCGCTACTCCCGTGAAGGTTAGTGCGCCGACCAGGTTCATCGTTGCTGCAAGCATTATCGCAACACGCGGCTTAAGCGCCCGCGTTGATACGGTTGTAGCAATGGCATTCGCGGTATCATGAAATCCATTAATGAAGTCGAAAGCTAATGCTAAGAAAACTACGATTGCGAGAATTACATACGTTGTATCCATCCGTTATCGCCCTGCCCCTCGTTAGCTGTTACGCATAATGATCGATTCGAGGGTGTTAGCGACGTCCTCGCAGTAGTCGGTCGTTTGTTCGAGCCGCTCGTAGATTTCTTTCCGCTTAATAAGCTCAATTGGATCTTTCACATTGCTGAACAGGCTCGTAATGCTTACCCGCAGCAGATCATCCGCTTGATTCTCGAGCTCATTAATTGCAATGTTCGGTTCATGCATCGCGAGCAGCTTCTTCTGCGTCAGCAGATAGATCGCTTTCTTAATCTGATGCGAGCAGCGTACAATGTTGTCCGCGAACAGGGAGATATATTCGTCATGCTCCTTGATCTGGTACATCTCGAAACGGGAAGCACATGCTTCGATGCCATCCAGCACATCGTCGAGCGATTTGGTAAGTGCCATAATGTCCTCACGCTCAATTGGCGTAATGAACGTTTTGTTGAGTTCTGTCAGAATCGTATGCGTATATTTGTCGCATTGTGTCTCATACAGCTTCATCTGTCTGGCGAATGCACTCACATCCTGCAGCTTAGAGACATTCTCGCCGAAGTATTCCACAGCAACAACGAGTGTATCTGCCATCTCCTCTAACGTTCTAAAAAAGATATCTTTCTTCTTGAACATGCTCGATCTCCTTCGTCGATTCGGAAAGTGTATTACGTAACGCGCCGAATTACTTGACCGTTGTATATCTTAACATGACACAATGGCATATGTTAAGTTTTCGTTAAGGATTTAACATTCCGTTAACAAATCTTTTTATGGTTACGCTGTTACTTCTGACAGTCTTCCCCGAATCGACAAATTTCACCCATATACAAGATGATTCTCGAACGTCGGATTGTTCGGCACGATGTGATAATACGTATGACCAGGCAGCATCGGCAGCTCCTTGCCGTCCTTCACAATACGAATGATATCCGTACCTTGACGCGTCCATTCGCATGCTACCGCTTGTCCGTTCTGGAACAAGACCGCTTTGCCGCCGCTGCTCAGACTTACGCTAAGCCGGCCAACATCGTCCAGCGTCTTATGGTCTGCGCCAAGCACAACGACATTGGCTGCCGACAGCTGTTCATCATTGTTCTTATCGATATGCGGCTCCCCGTTAATAGAGCGCATGTAGAGCGCTTTAGCAGCATCGTAAGCGTAGCTAACCTTGTAGTCGTCGAGCAGGAACTTAATCTCGATGTTCGCAGCCGGACCGTCGTAAGTGCCTGCGCCCTCAGCAGCAAAAGGTACCGTGGGAATCGTCACTTCAGTTGCGTATTTCTTCTTGTCGGCGCCTTCGCGCATTTTGGTCAGATCGGAATAAAGGTTATGCGGTGCCTTACGTGTCTTATCACGCCAATAGTATGGTCCTGCATTCGTAATTTCATCAAGATAGTCCTTGTCATGATGCTGCAGCAGGTCATAGGCATCGTTGCTTGCGCCTGCATGTACAATAACGGACTTGTAAGATTCCGCAAGATCGATCAAATAAGGACGGATGCTGCGAATCGGACCAATCGGGTCCGTGAAGGCTGAGCTCTGGAACACCGCGATGAGCCGGGTAATGCCGCCTTCTGCGAGCACCTCCCACACGATATCAGCCTGCGTCAGGCCGGATTGTGGTCTTGCAGCCTTGAAATTATTCACGCTTACGGCGATAGGCCGCTGCTTCACCTCTTGATCAACCGGGAGACCAGTCAGCGGAGCAGTCAGCGAGGATACTGGAGCCGGCGGCTCCGGCGTCGTATTCGTCTCTTGCTGCGTATCAGAAGGAGCAGGCTCCGTCACCGTCGATTGCGTATCCTCTTTGCCGCTTGATCCGCAAGCGGTCAATCCAAGTGCAGCCGCAAGCAGCAGCGCTGCGATTTGATGCGCACGCTTCGTCATCATCCTTATAATCCACCCTTCGCTTCTTGTAGGAAATAACACTCTCAGCTTCCATTTAACCACAAAAGTAGACAGCTTGTCTCGCAGGTGGCAGGTTCCGTTCTTGCTGCGCGCCAAAAAGCCGCCCCCGAATTCGAGGACGGCTCTTCGCAACCCAATATTAGATGAATGAAGCGTTTGGTTTCTCTCTATATGCTCCAGTGATGCCACTCTTCGTGACGGCGATCCAGACCGATGAGCCAGTTGCGCGTTACGTTGATCGCTTCTTCTTGATGCTTGCGCGTCGAGTACGTATGATTCGCCTGAAAAATAATTTCTTTGTCGCAAATTCCGTCGCTCCGCGTCCAGAACACCTTCTGATACAAGAAGCTGTAGTCCGCCGGAATAACATCGTCGCTTGTACCATGGACGAGCAGGACGTCGCCTCCGAACCTCTTCGCTTCTATGAAAGGCTGATGCTCTTGCAACGAGTTGAAAAATGCCGGCGTGAGCGAGTAACCCGTATAATCCGTGCTGCCCTTCTCAATTGCTTCATCATATCCATTACGGCCAACGATGCGAACGATATCATTGAACGGATAGGCAACTGGCGACCAGAGCACAAGCCGCTTCACCCGACGATCCCGAACAGCCGTCAGCAGCGCTGTAGCACCACCTAGCGAATGACCGATTAGAACGACTCGCTGCAGGTCGACCGCATCCATCGAAGTGATGTAATCGATCGCTGTGCGCGTCTGAGCGATCATCGACTCCAATCCGAGCTCACCGTAATTGCCGTCGCTTTCACCGCTGCCGCCATAGTCGAAACGCAGCACATAGGAGCCTGCTGCCGCTAGTGCTCTTGCCGCCTTTACGAACAACCGGTCAACCCCGATCCGGTTGCCCACGAATCCGTGGCATATAATAATCGCCTGTCTCTTGCCCTCCGACGCGTCTTCTCCCGTCGGATAATGCAAGGTTGCCGTCAAATTCAAATCCTCATGCTTCAGCACTAATTGCTTCTCCATGCCGCCACCTCCGTCAATCCGCTAGTTCTCTGATCGTATCTTGTCTTGTCTCTAGCTTGAGCTAAATTTCCGATCATCATTTCATGCTTCATTGATTATATTTATCTATTATTCCTACCTGTATAGTATGAATTAACTGATATCAGAATACCATCCTCCCGCATCGTTGTCAACGGATAATGGATAGGATAATGGATAGGTTTTCAATAGGCGCTCATACTAACAGTACGGAAGGTTCAATTAGAGGAGGTACCGCTATGCCTGCATGGTTAGATTGGTTTACGGAGCATTGGATACCAACAGCACTCGTCATTGGCTTGATTGTTGCCATCGCATACGTCTTCTCCAACCGCAACTCGCTATTCACCAAGGAGTGACAGGGGCTTGCCCCCTTGAACCCCAGAGGATTAAGGGGCCAAGCCCCTCGAACGCCAAGGACTAGGGCAAGCAAGCCCTTGAACCCATCCAACGGTGGGCTAGGGTCTTCGCCCCTGGAACCCCATCAAACAAAGGATATAGGGGCTTCGCCCCCTGGACCCCGTCTATAGGGGCTTCGCCCCTCAGACTCCATCTAAACGGAGGACTTAGGGGGCTTCGCCCCCTGAAACCCATCTAAACCATTTTTTCTACCCGCCTAGATCCTCCCTGCTAGGGAGGACCCCCGGGTTTCCAACCAATGTTGCCAAGTTAGTTCTTTATCTGACACCATTGACCCGTGCCCCATGCCGAAGCTTACGCTGAAGCACCACACCGAAGCTTTATCGGTTGCTATTGTAGCTATGGCCGTAATATGGCGGGCATCGTGCATGTAACGGTTGTCAGGATGGCTATTGCGGCTCCATTGGCTGTTTTCATGTACATTTCGAGCAAATAAGCCTATGTAAAACAACCGTTAATACTGGTATTGGTGCTAGTTAGCTGTATTAAGCATGATTTGCAACCGTTAGCGGCATGGGCGATTGGCGGGGCGGGTAAGCGACTAGGCGGGGTGGCATGTTGGTTAATATATGTTGAATGCAGCATTGATTGGTGCATATAGGGTTGCCATCTTGGTCGGTCGGAGTACAAACCAATGTTGTCAGGTCAGCTCCTTGACCTGACAACATTGGTTTCCAACCCCGGAAGGGGTCGGAGGCGCAGCTGAGGCGAGTGGAAGATACTGCGTGCTTAGAGACGTGTGCCCCTGTGGGGCACAACTCTTATTCGAGCGATTCAGAAAACACAATCAAGTTTCCGAATAAAAAAGCCAGCAGTCCATAACAGCTCGTAATGAAGTGCACCCCTTATAGTGGACATTGGAAAAACACCCTGGTGTTTATGCCGATGAAATACTATAGGGGGTGCTTTTCGTTATGGCGAAAAAGGGACAGAAATTCAAAACATACAGTTTTGA
>Ga0182739_1001907_pt1 | contig 20482 bp, 14 predicted proteins | sample eDN5th30CBELigBY_FD_128873 | JGI IMG/M metagenome (GOLD analysis project Ga0182739, IMG submission 128873) | Enriched backyard soil microbial communities from Emeryville, California, USA - eDNA 5th pass 30_C BE-Lig BY (version 2) (version 2) | ecosystem: Environmental > Terrestrial > Soil >...
AGCGGATGAACCGTTCCGTGCCCAGGGACGAGAGTCGTGCCGGGTCCGCGAAGTCGGCCGCGAGCAGGCGCCCGACCCGGGTGCCCAGCACGTCGGGCAGGACCAGTCCCAGGCCCGGGAAGGTGCGGTCCAGCTGGCCCAGCAGCTGGTTCTTCAACGCGGTCCTGGCCTCGACCCGGCGTGCACGGTGCGCGTGCAGGGCGGTGATCTGCCCTATCGCGGCCGGCTGGGCCGGTACCGGGGCGCCCCGGCCGGCCAGCACCAGTTCGGTGATCGCCTCCAGGTCGATCGCGTCGGTCTTCACCCGCCGCCGGCCCTGGGCGCGGCGCTGTTCGGCCACGTGGGCCGGGTTCAGCTCCAGCAGCTCCCACCCGGACGGCCAGGCCCCGGGCGCGGCCAGCGGGCGGTGGTAGTGGCCGGCGGCCTCAAGGCCGATCCTCACCGCGGCCTCGGGCGGCAGGACGGCGCGGATCCGCTGCACCGCACCGGCCAGGCCGGGACGGGTCATCGCCGCGTCAAAGGGCGCCAGCAATACCTGGCGACGGTCATCGGTCACGGATACCGCAAGGGTGTCCTTGCCGACGTCCACTGCGACGACGACGACGTTTGGGAGATCATGGGCAAACACAACGCACCTCCGGAGAGCAGCCAGGAGGACCGGCGCTCCAACGCCACATCCTCGAAGGAATCTGATGGATCCCTTCTGGCACCTCCGGAGGTGTCTTGTGAAGGTCTAAAACCTATATCAGCGTCCGCCCCCGCCGGAGGAGCCGGACTCCGACCACCGGTCGTAGGTGTGGCCCAGGCCTTCCCACAGGTCGGCACCGCGGACCGGGAGCTGGATCCGGTCCCACCCGTTCCCGCGGCTTCCCGGCCCAAGGCCGTTCCAGACCCCGGAGACGGGCCACCCGCCGCCGCCGCGGCTTCCCTCGGCGGCGCCGTTACGCGTGCCCTGCCCGGCGCCTTTGGCCGCGCCGCCGGTACCGTTTCCTTGGCCGTTGTTACGGCCGGCGTTGTCCTGGCTGCCGTTGCCCTGGTTGCCCCTGTCCTGGCTGTTGCCCCGATTGCCGTTGGACGCGCTGTTGCCCTGGCCATTGCCCTTCCTGCTGCCGTCCTGTTGGCTGCTCTCTGCCCCGCCAGCGGAGCCGTCCCGCTTCTCCGCTCTCCGTTCCCCGGAGGCAGCGCGCCCGTCCCGGGCGGACCGCTGCGGGTCCGCGTCATCCGTGGCGGCCGTGCCGGCGCCGTCCGCTTGTTCGGACGCCCGCGGGTGCGCCTGTTCCGTCCCCTCCGCCGCGGTTCCCATGCCGGGTTCGCCAGCCGGCCCGGCAGGCGCTTCGGACGTCGGGGAGGGAGCGGATCCGAGCTGCGCCCGGTCGACCTCCACGCCGCCGGGGGCCACCGCCACGGGCACGACGGCGGAAATCGCCCGTTCCAGCTGCCCGCGCAGCGTGGGGCTCGCCGCGGCGGCCCCGCCAATCCCCGCGACCAGCACCAGGGCGGCCAGGGTGCCGGACGCCGCGGCACGCCGCTTGCGGCCCCGCATCAGGGGCACCACGGCGCCTGTGCCGCCGCCCGGTTCGACGGCGGACGGCTCGACGCTGGCAAGTTCGGCGCCAAGCGGGGTGGCGCCGGCAGGGGCTTGCGGGCGGACGCCGGAGAGCAGCTTCGCCAGTTCGCCGCTCGGGGCGGGCGCGGTGGCGCGGCCGAGCCGTTCGAGCGCCTCCAGGGCACCGAGCAGCGGGCCATCGTCCTCCAGCCCCTCTTCGGCAAGCAGGCTCGCGGCACGGCCGCGCTCGAACATGTGCGGGTCAGGCACGTGGCGTTCAGGCATGCACTTCAGCCCCTTCCAGCGCTTTCTTCATGGCCAGCAGTCCGCGCCGTTGCAGCTGCTTGACCGAACCGGGGGACTTGCCCAGGGCTGCGGCGGTCTCCTCGATACTCAGTCCGGCCACGATGCGCAGCAGGATGCATTCGCGCTGGTCGGGAAGCAGTCCGTCCAGGACGCCGGCCAGTTCCCCGGACCCCAGCCGGTCCATCACCTCGTCCTGGGGCGACGGCGAGCGCCGCGGGTCCTCCTCCGGGGAGTACTCGTCCACCCAGGGCGCGCGGGTGCGGGCGCGGGTGGCATCGACCATGCGCGCGTGGGCAACCGAGAAAGTGAAACTCCGCAACCCCGACACCCCTCCTTCCATGTCCCCGATCCGGGAGAAAACCGTCAGAAAAACATCCTGTGTGGCACCCTCGGCGTCGTCCACGCCCTTGGCTTCGAGATAGCCCAGGACCTGTCCCGCAAGACTGCGGTACACGGTGGCCAGCGCTTCGGGTTCTCCGCGCCGGGCGTGCTGCAGCACCTCATCCGTCAGTGCCTCGGCCAAGGGTCTCCTCGGAAGGTGGGGGGCTGGAACACGTCCCAGTCTAGGGGCCGAGGGGCCCCGGCCGAGCGAAGCGAGGTCGGGGAGGTGCCTGGACGCCAGGCGCCGAACCGCCGGCCCGCAATCCACGCCCCTTCCGGGATGGGTCGAGGCCGCGCCGAAGTCTCATTGGGGGGGAAAAATCCGGCGCGGCCTCTCCACCTACGTAATCGTTACGGGGCCTCCGGGGTTACGCGCCGGCGAGAACTTTTTTGAAAAACTTTTCCGGCAGGTCCCGCGGCCCGAAATCCCGGCGCCCGTCCCCCTCCCAAGCTTTCCCCAAGGTCCGGCGAAAAGGCTGTAGCCAGCCGAATGATTTTGACTTGGGGGGAACATCATGGCGCTGCCTTCTGCCTGCCGATCCAGGCGTTCCGGCGATCAGTCCCGGGACGGGGGAAAACCGCCATCTGCAGGACGGAAGCTCGCCGCCGGATTAACCGCCCTGGTGCTGGGTGCGGGGGTCCTGCCCGCCGCCCTGGCGCCTGCCGCGACGGCCGCTCCCGCAGGCCATGGCCTGACACTGAACGCCGGGGACATGCGGTTCATCCTCAAGCAGATCAAAATCGCGGAAAATCACGCCATCAAGGAAGATGCCGGGGGCAACCCGGTTCCGGGACAGCCGCTGCTGGGCAGCGGCCCCAACCAGATTGCCAACCCGCTGCAGCCTTACGGGCTGCGCAGCGTGGATGGCTCGGAGAACAACCTGATCACGAACCAGTCGCACTTTGGGGCGGCGAGTCTTCCCTTCCCCCGGCTGGCGGATCCACAATGGCGCACCGTCCCTGACGGGAAAGGCTACGGCTCGGTCAACGCCAACCTGACCGATGCCGATCCCCGATTCATCTCCAACGTGATCGTGGACCAGACTTCGGCCAACCCTGCGGCCGTCGCGGCCGCAGGCCAGGCCCACCGTACGGTCAATGACGGCCCCACGGCGGTGCCCTGCACGGACGGCCAGGACCCGGCCGCCGACCATTGCGTTCCCGAAGGGGAGACGTTGGACATCCCCAATGTCACCACCGACTTCGGGCTCTCCCCTCCCTACAACGGCTTCTTCGCCCTGTTCGGCCAGTTCTTCGACCACGGCGTGGATTTCACCAGGAAGTCCGGCAACTACGTCATGATGCCGCTGGCGGCGGACGATCCGCTGGTGCTCGAGGGCAAGGTACCGCCCAGCCAGCGCTTCATGGTGCTGAACCGGGCCGAAAACCAGCCCGGAACGGACGGCATCCTCGGCACCGAAGACGACGTTCCGGACGGCACCAACACGGACTCGCCGTGGGTGGACCAGAGCCAGACCTACGCCTCGCATTCCTCACACCACGTGTTCCTGCGCGAATATGAGTTCAACGGGGAGGGCAAGCCCGTCTCCACCGGCAAGATGAGCGAAGGAACGCCCAACGGCGTCAAGGGCGGCATGTCCACCTGGAAGGACCTCAAGGACCAGGCCGAGACCAAGCTGGGCCTGCGCCTGTCCGACACCGACGTGGCGAACATTCCGATGCTGGCCGCGGACCAGTATGGGCGCTTCCTGCGCGGCCGCAACGGGCTGCCGCAGTATGTCACCAGGAACAACCAGCTGGTGGAGGGCAACCTGGACAACCCGGTGGCGCCGCCGGCGGACGTGCAGCGCATCGGCATCGCCTTCCTGGACGACATCTCCCACCACGCCGCGCCGTTTGATTCCCGCACCGGCGCCCCGCTGGCGGCCGACGGCGATGTCACCATCACCGGTGCCGCCGAGCGGCAGCCTGCCGGAACCTACGACGACGAGATGCTCAATGCGCACTTCGTCGCCGGGGATGGCCGGGTCAACGAGAATATCGGCCTCACCGCCGTCCACCAGGTGTTCCACTCCGAGCACAACCGGCTGGTGGATTACATGGAGGAGCTGCTGACCTTCCTGAACCTGGACCTGAAGGAATGGAAGCTGCCCAATGGCGGGTGGAACGGCGAGCGCCTGTTCCAGGCCGCCCGCTTCGTCGCGGAGATGGAGTACCAGCACATCGTTTTTGAGGACTTCGCCCGGAAAATGTCCCCGGGGATCAACCCCTTCAATGCATTCACCCAGGCCGACACGGGCATCAACCCGGCGATCAAGGCCGAATTCGCCCACGCCACCTACAGGTTCGGGCACTCCATGCTCACGGACATGGTGGACCGGAAAACCAAGGACGGCGCCGACGCCGGCCTGCCCCTCCTGGAAGCCTTCCTGAACCCTCCGGCATACTATGGGGCCGGTGACGGCACGCTCAGCCCGGAGGCTGCCGCTGGCGCCATCGCCATGGGCATGACGGACCAGGTCGGCGCCGAGTTGGACGAGTTCGTCACCGACACCCTGCGCAACAACGTGCTCGGGCTGCCCCTGGACCTGGCCGCACTGAATATTGCCCGCGGCCGCGACACGGGCGTGCCCTCCCTGAACAACTTCCGCAAGGACCTGTACGCGGAAACGAACGACTCCTCGCTGAAGCCGTACTCCAGCTGGGTGGACTTCGGCCAGGCGCTCAAGCACCCCGAATCGGTGGTGAACTTCATGGCGGCCTACGGCCGGCATCCGAGCATCACGGCCGCCACGACTATCAAGGACAAGCGCGCGGCCGCGCAGCTGCTGTTCGACATGGACGTGAACAATCCGGCCACCCCGGCGGACGCCTACGCCTTCGCCAACAGCGCCCCGGATACCGAGTGGGCCACGGTGGACGGGAACTCCGCCACCGGCATCGACGGGGTGGACCTGTGGGTCGGCGGCCTGGCCGAGGCCCCGAACCTCTTCGGCGGACTGCTCGGCAACACGTTCAATTACATCTTCGAACGCCAAATGACGGACCTTCAGGACGGCGACCGGTTGTACTACCTCTCGCGCACCTCGGGACTGAACCTGCGTACGCAGCTGGAGGGCAATTCGATGGCCGAACTGGTCATGCGCAATACCGATGCCACTGCCCTCAAAGCGGACGTCTTCGGCACCGCCGACTGCGAATTCGAGCTGGGCAACATCACCGCGGGCACCGGCAATAACGTCCTGGACAACGCGGCGTCGGCCTGCGACGAATCCGCGCTGTTGCTGCGAATGGCAGATGGCACCATCCGCTACCGCGTGTCCAATACTGTGGACCGCCCGGGCCTGAACGCCCAGGCCACCTACAACGGCACCGCGGGCACCGACCGGGTCTGGGGCGGCATCGACAATGACACCTTTTGGGGCAACGAAGGCAACGACATCATCGAAGGCAACGACGGCGCGGATACCGCGCTCGGCGGCGAGGGCGATGACCGGATCACCGACTCCCACGGCGACGACGTGCTCAAGGGCGGGCCGGGCAACGATGCCATCGATGCCGGTCCCGGCCTGGACATAATCCTGGCAGGTCCCGGCCATGACTTCGCCAACGGCGGCCTGAACGGCAACGAGACCTTCGCCGACGAAGGCGATGACCTGGTCATCGCCGGCGACGGCCCGGACACCGTCTTCGGAGGGGGCGGGGACGACTGGCAGGAAGGCGGCAATTCCAACGACCTGCTCCAGGGCGACAGCGGGGCGCCGTTCTTCGACGACCTGAACAATCCCGGCCACGACGTGCTCATCGGAGACAGCGGCGAAGACGACTACGACGCCGAAGGCGGCGACGACGTGATGGTTGCCGGGCCCGGCATCGAGCGGAACCACGGTGTCTACGGCTTCGACTGGGTGACCCATGTCCGGTCCGCCGAAGCCGGCGACTCCGACATGCGCATGCTGGTCGTGGACGGCCCGAATGCGCTGCGGGACAGGTTCATGCTCGTCGAAGGCCTCTCCGGCTGGGACAAGGACGACGTCCTGCGCGGCGAGGACTCGACCCCCTCCGATCCGGGCGAGGACGAGGTTGGCGTACCCGGGCTGACCAACGTGCTTGACCACGAGGGCATCAAGCGCATCAACGGCCTGGCTGAGCTGCTGCCCGAAGGCGCCACGGAGTTCGGCGCCGGCGACATCATCATCGGCGGTTCCGGATCGGACCAGATCTGGGGCAACGGCGCCGATGACATCATCGACGGCGACAAGTGGCTCAACGTGCGGTTGAGTGTCCGCACCGACCCGGCGGATCCTGCCACCGAAACCCGCACCGCCACCTCCCTGAAGGCGCTTCAGGCGGACATCCAGGCCGGAAAGATCAACCCGGGCAATGTCGTTATCGTCCGGGAAATCCTGGACACGGCGGCGGAGACGGACATCGACACCGCACACTTCTCCGGAGTCCGCTCCGAATACGGGATCACCAGCGATGGCGGCGTCACCACCGTGGTCCACCTCAGCGGGAACGACGGCGGCGGAGCCGGCGGGGGCATAGTCGACGGCGGCGGCGAAGGAGATGAAGTTGGCGAGGGCGACGGCGCGGCCGGCGACGACAAGGGCGATGGCACGGACAGGCTGACCAACATCGAACGCCTGCAATTCGCGGACGGCGCATTCGACATCAACGGGACGGAAATCGGGACCCCGACGGTGGCGGATCACTCCCCACAGGACGGCGCCACCGGGGTTCCGGTCGAGGCGGACGTCACGGTCACGTTCAGCGAGCCGGTCACCGGCCTCGACGCAGGCTCGGTCCGCCTGGTCAGGGCCGGGGACGGGACCTTTATGCCCGCCGGCGTGGCTTGGGACGAAGCCACGCGGACGGTGACGCTGAATCCGAACGCCAGCCTGGCCGTGAACACCCGCTACTCAGTGGAGCTGTCCGAGGGCATCAAGGACATGCAGGGCAAGGCGCTGGCGGCCACCACCTGGAGCTTCACCACCGAGGCCGGCCCGGCCATCACCGGCCGCACCCCGGCGTCGATCGCCACCAACATCGCCACCAACGGCAACGTCTCGGCGGTCTTCAGCGAACCGGTCACCGGCGTCAGCGGCACCACCGTGCGGCTGACCACCCCCGCCGGCGCCACGGTGCCGGCAACCGTCAGCTACAACGCCTCCACCCGGACCGCCACGCTGAATCCGAACGCCAGCCTGGCCGTGAACACCCGCTACACCGTGCGGATCGCCAACGGCATCGCCGATGCCACCGGCAACCCGCTGGCGGCCACCGCCTGGAGCTTCACCACCGAGGCCGGCCCGGCCATCAGCAGCCGGACCCCGGGCACCGGGGCCACGGGCGTCAGCCGCACGGGCCACGTCACGGTCAGGTTCAGCGAACCGGTTCGCGGCATCGGCGGCAGCACCGTAATTCTGACCGACTCGACAGGACGGAGGGTTTCGGCAACCGTCAGCTACAACGCTTCCACCCGGACGGCCACGCTCAACCCGGGGCCCACCCTGCGAAGCAACACCCGGTACACCGTGCGGCTTACCAGCGGCATCACCGATTCCACCGGCAACCGGCTGGCCACATCCACCTGGTCCTTCCGGACCCGGCGGTGACGGGCCCGCCGTCGCACTGACCACACCGGAAGGGCCGTGCTCCGGAGCAATCCGGGGCACGGCCCCATGCCGGGCTAGACGCCCAGCCGGCGGTTGGCCAGCACCGGCAGGAACTCGCGCACCTCGTCGATCCGACGGCGCGTCACCTCGTGGGTCAGCAGCCCCTCGGGTTCGTCGCCGAGGCTGCCGACCACGAAGCCCATCGGATCCAGGATCTCCGAGTGCCCGATCGTGTGGTCGGAGCTGGTTCCGGCGGCGGCCACCCACACCGTGTTTTCGAGGGCGCGTGCCTTGAGCAGGGTGTCCCAGTGCTCCACCTTGTGGTCGCCGGCGAACCAGGCCGCAGCCACCACCACCACATCGGCCCCCTCCACGGCCAGCCTCCTGGCCAGTTCCGGGAACCGGAGGTCGTAGCAGGTCATGACCCCGATGTTCAGGCCCCCGATGCGGAACAGCGCGGCGACATCCGGTTTTCCGGGCTTGATGTGCTCAGATTCCTTGTAGGAGAACGCGTCGTAGAGGTGGATCTTGCGGTAGGTTCCGGCGATCCGCCCGTCGGAGTCGACCACCACCAGCGTGTTGTACGGCCGGGCCTCGCCGCTGCTTTCGTACCCGCCGGCAACGATTGCCAGCCCATTCTCCGCGGCGATGAAGGACAGCTGCTGGGCGAACGTGCTCCAGCCCTGGTCCACGGCGGCGGCAACATCGTCCCCGACCAGCCCGATGGTGAACATCGTCTCCTCCGGCAGCACCAGCAGGCCAGCCCCCTCCTGGCGGGCTCGGGCGGCCAGGCGGCGCACGGCGTCCAGGTTTTCGGCCACGGAGCCGCTCGGGGAAAACTGGCCGACGCTGATCTTCATGGCTTCCGGACCTCCGGCATCGCAGGGCAGGTGTCCTCCCAGTCTACGGTCCCGGCCGGGCGGAATCTCCGGTGACGTGCCTCTTCGTCGGGCGTAGCCTTGGGTCCGTGAATACCGATGTGGATGTCGTGGTGGTCGGCGCCGGTCCGACGGGTCTGATGGCGGCCAACTGGCTGGCCCGGTTCGGTGTGGAAGCGGTGGTCATCGACCGCAAGTCCGGGCCGACCCGCGAATCCCGGGCGCTGGCCGTCCAGTCGCGCTCCATGGAGATCTATGCCCAACTCGGGGTCGGCCCGGAGGTCCTGGCCCGGTGCCAGCGGGCCACGGTGATGCGCCCAGCCATCGGCCGCCACCTCCTGGACCGGGTGCAACTGGGCGGGATGGGCCACGGGCTGACCCCGTTCCCCGGCCTCTACGTGCTGGAGCAAAGCGCCAACGAGGAGATCCTCGCAGCCAACCTGGACCGCCTCGGCGGCCAGGTGCTGTGGGGCCACGCGTTCGTGGGCTTGCGCCAGCAGCCGCATCCGGGCGGGCGGCGTTCCCACGTGCCGGAGAACGACGACGGCGGCGCCCGCCTGCCCGGCGCGTCCGGCACCGAAGGTGGCGCGTCCGCGGAGCCGCCGGCCGGCGTCGTCGTGGAGGTGGAAGGCCCGGACGGGACGCGGCACGAACTGACCGCACGCTACGTGATCGCCGCGGACGGGACCGGATCGCCGGTGCGCACGGAGTTGGGCATCGGGTTCCAGGGCGCAACCAACGCCCAGACGTTCTTCGTGATCGACGGATACGGCGTCGAGGGCCTGGAGGCCGGAATCAACATCCGGATCAGCAGCGCCAACTTCATGCTCGCTTTTCCCATGGGCCCCGGCGAGGGCGGGAAGCGCTACCGGCTGGTCGGGATCGTGCAACCGCCGGCCCGGCAGTCGGGCCCCATCCGGCCAGGCACCGAACAGCCGGACCTCCCGCCTGGGACGGACGGCGAGGGAGCGTTCCCCGGGGAGAATCCCGCGGTGGACGAGGAACTGGCCCGCACCATGCTGCGCGACGACTTCGGGGTCGAATACGCCGGCTCCAACTGGTTCTCCACCTACCGGGTCCACCACCGGGTCGCTGCCACTTTCCGCGCCGGGAACGTGTTCCTGGCCGGGGATGCCGCGCACGTGCACTCCCCCGTCGGCGGCCAGGGCATGAACACCGGGCTGCAGGACGCGCACAACCTGGCCTGCAAGCTGGCCGACGTGATCCAGGGACGGATGCCTCCGGAGTATCTGGACCGGTACGAGGCCGAACGCCGTCCGGTGGCCCTGCGCCTGGTGGCCACCACGGACAGGATGTTCGGCCTGGTGGCCTCGGCGACGCCGACGGCCCGGTTCATGCGGACCCGGGTGCTGCCGGCGGTGTGGCCGGCGCTGTTCCGGCTGCTGCCGCGCACCCCGATGCGCGGACGCTTCGCCGGATACCTGGGCCAGTTCCGCATCCACTACTGGCTGGGCGAAGGGCAGCGGCAGCGGGCCCAGCGGCGGCACGGCTCCCGGCGCACCACCCGGCGCGGGCGGGTGCTGGGACGGCGCCTGCCCTGGACCGGGGCCCCGGCGCTCGAGGGCGGCAACGCAGCGGACAACTTCGCGCCGCTGGCCCGGGCCGTGTGGCAGGTCCACGCCTACGGACCCGCAGCCTCGGCCCGGGCGCGCGAACTGGCCGCCAGGCACCGGATGCCGATGTTCCGCTTCCCCGCCGCGCCGGCACGGAACTTGCCGGACGGAACGGTGGTGGTGGTCCGTCCCGACGGGTTCGTGGCCCAGCTGTCCGGTCCGTGGGAGCGGTTCGAGCCGGACCAGGCTCACAGGTAAACCAAGCGCGCAGGTAAACCAGGCGCACAGGGCCCCCGCAACCAGGGAGGTTGCGGGGGCCCTGTCGGGTCAGCGCGCGTCAGTCCTTGATCAGGTCGTAACGCACGATCGTCTGGTCGCGGTCCGGGCCGACGCCGATGGCGGAGAAGCGGGTGCCGGACATGGACTCCAGGGCCAGCACGTAGTTGCGGGCGTTCTCCGGCAGGTCCTCGAGGGTCTGGGCGCCGGTGATGTCCTCGGTCCAGCCGTCGAAGTACTCGAAGATCGGCTTGGCGTGGTGGAAGTCGGTCTGCGTCATCGGCATCTCGTCGTGGCGCACGCCGTCGACGTCGTAGGCCACGCAGACCGGAATCCGCTCGATGCCGGTGAGCACGTCCAGCTTGGTGACGAAGTAGTCGGTAAAGCCGTTCACGCGCGAGGAGTAGCGGGCCAGCACGGCGTCGTACCAGCCGCAGCGGCGCGGGCGGCCGGTGTTCACGCCGAACTCGCCGCCGGTCTTCTGCAGGTACTCGCCCATCTCGTCGAACAGCTCGGTCGGGAACGGGCCGGCGCCCACGCGGGTGGTGTAGGCCTTGATGATGCCGATCGAGCGGGTGATGCGGGTCGGGCCGATGCCCGATCCCACGGAGGAGCCGCCCGCCGTCGGGTTGGAGGAGGTCACGAACGGGTAGGTGCCGTGGTCGACGTCGAGCAGGGTGGCCTGGCCGCCCTCCATGAGCACCACCTTGTCCGCATCCAGCGCGTTGTTCAGCTCCAGGGTGGCGTCGATGACCAGCGGGCGCAGGCGCTCGGCGAAGGAGAGGAAGTACTGGACGGTCTCCTCGATCTCCACCTCGCGGCGGTTGAAGACCTTGACCAGCAGCTGGTTCTTCTGGCGCAGCGCGCCTTCGACCTTCTGGCGCAGGATGGACTCGTCGAAGATGTCCTGGACGCGGATGCCCAGGCGCCCCACCTTGTCCATGTAGGCCGGACCGATGCCGCGGCCGGTGGTGCCGATGGCGCGCTTGCCCAGGAAGCGCTCGGACACCTTGTCCATGGTCTGGTGGTAGGGGGCCACCAGGTGGGCGTTGGCGGAGACGCGCAGCCGCGAGGTGTCCGCGCCGCGGGCCTCGAGTCCGTCGATCTCGGCAAAGAGCGCTTCGAGGTTCACCACGCAGCCGTTGCCGATGATCGGAGTAGCGTTCGGGCTCAGGATGCCGGCGGGAAGGAGCTTGAGCTCATACTTCTCGCCGCCGACCACAACGGTGTGCCCGGCGTTGTTGCCGCCGTTGGGCTTGACCACGTAGTCGACGCGGCCGCCGAGCAGGTCGGTGGCCTTTCCTTTGCCTTCGTCGCCCCACTGGGCTCCGACGATCACGATTGCTGGCATGGGATTCCTCCCCCTTGCAGGTTCAGCGTGGCCGGCTTGCGCCGGGTTCCGGCGGTGCCGGACACGAAAATGCCCCTTCCTCCTTGTGGCCCTCGGCGCCTTCAGCGTCCTGTCGGGGCCCACGCGTAAGAGGAAAGGGGGCTCTTACGCCCCGAGTTTACCGGAACGGCCGCTCGGGGCGCGAACGCAGCCGCGCGCCAGCCCCCTTCGCCGCGCAATAGTAGGCTGGCGGGCATGGCGCTGACTCGTGAGCAAGTGGTGGACGCGGCCGTCGGCGTCCTGGCCGACTTCGGCCTCGCCGACCTCTCCATGCGCCGCCTCGCGCGCGAGCTGGACGTCCAGGTCGGCGCCCTCTACTGGCACGTGAAGAACAAGCAGGAACTGCTGGTCGACGTCGCGGCGCGCCTGCTCGGAGACGTCGGGCGCCTCCCGGAGGCGGAGGCGACCCCGCGCGAGGCCGTCGCCTCCCTGGCCACGGCGATCCGCACCGCCCTGGCGCCCGTGCCGGACAGCGCGGAGGTGGTGCAACTGGCCCAGACCATGCAGCCCGCCGCACTGGAACCCCTGACCTGGCTGCGCGAACTGCTTGAGGAGGCAGGCGTCCCGCCGCAGCATTCGGCGTGGGCCAGGCACCTGCTCCTGAACCACGTCCTCGGCTCGGTGGCGGCGCAGCAGGACCGTTCCAGCCTGGAGGCGGTGGGCGAGGCCGGCGGCCCGGACCTCGGCGAGGACGCGTTCGCTTGGGGCGTCGGGACGATCCTGGACGGCTTGGGGATCTAGCCCTCCCCGGGGTCCGCCGCCCTGCCGCAGGTTCCGGGCCGGCGCTCTTGATTCTGCCCGCTGGGGGGTGGATCATCCCAACTACGGACACACCGGCGAAGCCGGTGTCCGGGTTTCCGGCCCGGACACCCCCTCCCGGACGTGCCCGCACTGAATCGCACCAGACCGAACCGCACCACACTGGAACCGCACCGCATCACCGCACCGCCGCCCCGTGGAACAACGCACTCGTCCTCGCACCGTCCGACCGCGTTGTTCCACGGGAAACGCGGCCCGGTTTCCCCGCACCCGCACACCTCAAGAATTCCATTCGCACCCAAGGGGCCATAATGAAACGCTGGCTCATTTCCGTGGCAGCGGCAGTTGCCATAACGGCGGGAAGCACCCTTGCCGCGGGTCCCGCCACGGCCGCCGCGCCCGGTTCCGCATCCGCCCACCAGGTCACGGCATCCGCCCACCACGGCACGGCCGTCGCCCAGCAGGGCACGGCCGTCGCCGCCAAGGACTTCTGCAGCGGCCGGCCCCCGAAGAAGAAGACGCCGTCCAGGCCATTCAACAACCTCGATTGGATGCGCTTCGGGTATCTCCTGGTTGCCGCGCCGAGCAAGGAGAGCGATCTCTGCCCGATCCTCGCCTGAGCACGTCGGCGCTGGGCACGTCGGCGCCCTGAGCCCCGGCCCTTCGTCGGGCCTCAGGGCGCCTTCTCGGCGAAGCGTTTGAAGTAGGAGAGTTGGCCGGCGTCGGCCTCGATGATGGCTGAGCGGATGTCGGAGGCGATGCCGGACAGGGAGGGCGCCACGTCGACCCGGATCGTGAACGTGAGGCGGGTGTCGTCGCCGTCTTCCTGCAGGTCGAAGCGGTATTCCGTGTGGACGTCCCCGCGGCCGCTGGAGAGGGTGAGGCTTCGTGCGGGCTCGAATCCGGTGACGGTCAGCCTGCGGTCGTGCCCCTCCGAGTGGTATTCGAGGGTGGTGCCCACTCCCACGGGGCCTTCCGCGTGCATCTCCGAGATTCCCGGGACCCAGGCCGGGAAGGCCGCCCAATCGGTGAGCAGGGCCCAGACCCGGATGGTGGGCAGATAGACCAGCTCGGTGGTCGTGAATACGGTATCGGCAGGCATACGGGCATCATGCACCCGGACGGGCCTGCACAAAAGGCCGGGAACGCACCAGACCGGGCCTTCCGGAATCCGCCCGCCCGCGGTGGGACAGGTTTTTTCCGGAAGGCCCGGTCGATGCGGTGCTACTCGCCGGCCTCGATCGCGGCGGCCGCGGCGGGGTCGGAGTCGTTGAGGAACTGGCCGATGCGCTCCACTTCCTCCGTCTCGCCGATAGCCGCGGCGGCCCGCTGCAGCGCGTAGAGCGCGCGCAGGAACCCGCGGTTGGGCTCGTGGCGCCACGGAACCGGTCCCTGGCCGCGCCAGCCAGACTTGCGCAGCGAATCCAGGCCGCGGTGGTAGCCCACGCGGGCGTAGGCGTAGGACTCGACGGTGCGGCCGTCGCCGTAGGCCTCGTCGGCGAGGAGGGCCCACGCCAGCGACGAGGCCGGGAAGGCGGCCACGACGTCGGCCGGCTCATCGCCGGCGGCCAGCCGGGAGGCGACCTCCGGCTCCTCCGGCAGCAGGGTTTCAGGAATGCCGAGCAGGTTCCGTCCCAGATCCGTCACGGCGCGCCTACTTCAGGGACTTGCCGGCAGAGCCGAGCTGCTGGGCGGCCTCCACGACGCGGGCGGCCATGGACGCCTCGGCGGCCGCGCCCCACACGCGCGGGTCGTAGGTCTTCTTGTTGCCGACCTCGCCGTCGACCTTCAGGACGCCGTCGTAGTTGCGGAACATGTGGTCAACGACCGGGCGGGTGAAGGCGTACTGGGTGTCGGTGTCGATGTTCATCTTGATGACGCCGTAGGAGACCGCGTCGGCGATTTCCTGCTCGGTGGAGCCGGAGCCGCCGTGGAAGACCAGGTCGAACGGGTTTTCCTTGCCGATCTTGGCGCCGACCTGGGCCTGGATGTCCTTGAGGATCTCCGGACGGAGCTTGACGTTGCCCGGCTTGTAGACGCCGTGGACGTTGCCGAAGGTCAGCGCGGTGATGTAGCGGCCCTTCTCCCCGGCGCCGAGGGCGTCGATGGTGGCCAGCGCGTCCCCGACGGTGCTGTAGAGCTTCTCGTTGATCTCGGCCTCGACGCCGTCCTCCTCGCCGCCCACGGCGCCAATCTCCACCTCGAGGATCTGCTTGGCGGCCGCGGTGCGCGGCAGCAGCTCCGCGGCGATGCGCAGGTTCTCCTGAAGGGTTTCGGCGGAGCCGTCCCACATGTGGGAGTTGAAGAAGGGGTCGCGTCCGGCGGCAACCTCGGCCTCGGAGGCGGCCAGCAGCGGCAGCACGAAGCCGTCCAGCTTGTCCTTGGGGCAATGGTCGGTGTGCAGGGCGATGTTCACGCCGTAGCTCTTGGCGACCTCGCGGGCGAACGCGGCGAAGGCCAGCGAGCCGACCACCATGTCCTTGACCGAGGCCCCGGCCCAGTAGGCGGCGCCACCGGTGGAGACCTGGATGATGCCGTCGGACTCGGCCTCGGCGAAGCCGCGGATCGCGGCGTTCAGCGTCTGCGACGAGGTCACGTTCACCGCCGGGAAGGCGTAGCCGCCGGCCTTGGCGGCATCGATCATGGCGTTGTACTTGTCCGGGGTTGCGATGGGCACGCTGACTCCTTTGTTGGGGTCGATCGGGTGGGACCTCGTGGTTCGGATCCCATCCTAGCGACCCGCCGTGACGCGCAGCATAACCCCACGCGTACGACGGCGGACGAACCGGTGGCGTGGGCCGCCGTCGTACGCGCGGGGCCACGGAACGGACAAGGTCACGGCGGGTCCGGCCCAGAATTGGGTACGATGGATTCCAGCGTGAGGGAGTATCCCCCGCGCCGCAGGCCGTCAACACGTGGGGCACCATTGCCCCACCGGCCGCGGCGGACGGTTGCCACGGCGGCCGGCGGAGAGACTCGCGGTAACCCGCTATACCCTCGAAAGGAACACCGTGACGGTTCCCGGTTGGGTCTGGTTGGTGACGGTCGTCGCCATCCTGGGCCTCCTCGCATTCGACTACTTCTTCCACATCCGCAAGGCGCATGTGCCCACGCTTCCCGAGGCCGCCAAGTGGTCGGCCATCTACGTGGGCTTCGCCATCGTTTTCGGCATCCTGGTCTGGGTGTTCGGCGGCGCGCAGATGGGCGGCGAATACTTCGCCGGCTACATCACGGAGAAGGCGCTCAGCGTCGACAACCTCTTCGTGTTCCTGGTGATCATGGCCAGCTTCCGCGTCCCGCGCGAGGACCAGCAGAAGGTGCTGCTGTTCGGCATCGTGTTCGCTTTGATCGCCCGCACGGCCTTCATCCTCCTCGGCGCCGCGCTGATCAACTCGTTCTCCTGGATCTTCTACCTCTTCGGCATCATCCTGCTGCTCACCGCCGGCAACCTGCTCCGGCCGGAGCACGAGGGGGACGAGGACGAGGCGAACAACTTCATCGTCCGCATGGCCAGGAGGTTCCTGCCCACCACCGACCACTACGACGGGGACAAACTCTCCACCATGGTGGACGGCAAGCGGGTCCTGACCCCGATGCTGCTGGTGATGGTGGCCATCGGCGGCACGGACATCCTGTTCGCGCTGGACTCCATTCCGGCGATCTACGGCCTGACCCAGAACGTGTTCATCGTGTTCACCGCCACCGCGTTCTCGCTCATGGGCTTGCGCCAGCTGTACTTCCTGCTGGACGGGCTGCTGGACCGCCTGATCTACCTCTCCTACGGCCTGGCCGCGATCCTTGGCTTCATCGGCGTGAAGCTGTTCCTGCACGCGCTGCATGAGAACACCCTGCCGTTCATCAACGGCGGCGAGCACGTCAACGTCATCGAGATCACCACCGGGCTCTCCCTGGCCGTGATCATCGGCGTCCTGGTGATCACCATCGTCGCCTCGCTGGTCAGCAAGGCGGGCAAGGCCCAGAACGCCATCAACAACGCCCGCCGCCACGCCGAGAGCTACCTGGACCTGACCTACACCGCGGACGCCGGCGAGCGCGAGCGCATCTACCAACTGCTGGTGGAGGAGGAGCAGAACATCCTCACCATGGAGAAAAAGTACCGGGACAAGGCCAAGGACGTGGACAAGATCCGCGAAAAGGTTGCCGCGGCCCATCAGGCGCACCAGAGCTACATGTCCCAGTAGCCCACGCGCGGGCCGCCGGGACGGGCGTCCCGGCGGCCCGCGCGAAACGGTTTCCGCGTAAAGCGGCAAGGGGGCGGGTCCGGCGGTTGCCGGACCCGCCCCCTTGCCTTTGTGCCGATACCGCCTTGCCGGTGCCTGCTGGCTGTGGCCGGAATCGGTGGCGGCAGGTCAGTGGCGTCAGGTCAGTGGCGTCAGGTCAGTGGCGGACCGGCTCCGGTCCGGCCGCGGGGGCCTGCGCCGCCGCGGCCGCGGTGTCCGCCGGCGCGGCGGGCCGGGCAGGCCCGAGCAGCCAGACGGCCGCGGCGGCCACCAGCAGGACAGCGCCCACGCCCAGGTACAGCTGCACCGGGGTCCAGGAGGCGTCGAGCAGGGCGCCGGTGGCGAGCGGGGCGATGATGGCCCCGATCCGTCCGACGCCGAGGGCCCAGCCGACGCCGGTGCTGCGGATGGGTGCCTCGTAGGAGGCCGGCGAGATGGTGTAGAGGCCCGCGATGCAGCCGTTGATCAGCATGCCGACCACCACGCCGGCGGCGAAGGCGACCGCCATGAAGGAGGCGGTGGAGATGAATACCACCATCGCCACGGCGGCCAGGACCGTGAACCACAGCAGCACGCTGCGGGCGTTCCATTTGGTGGCCAGGGCGCCGAACAGCAGGGACCCGAAGGTCCCGCCCAGGGTCAGCATGAGGCCGCCGACTACGCCTTGGCTCTCCGTCATGCCGGCGGTGACCAGCAGTTTGGGAGTCCAGCTGTTGACGAAGTAGAAGCCGAACATCGTGGTGAAGAACGCGGCCCAGACCAGTACCGTGACGCGGCGGTGGCGGGTGGAGAAGAGGGTGGCGACCTGGGTGCGCACGGAGGCCCGGGAGCCTGCCGCGGCCCCGGTCCCGGCGGGCAGTTCGGACGAGGCCGGCTGGCCGATGCGCCGGCTGATTCCGTTGAGCCGTTCGAGGGCCCGGGCGGGGCGGCGGGAGAGCAGGAAATCGACCGATTCCGGCAGCAGGGCCACCAGCAGGAGGCACACGACGGCGGTGGCCGTGCCGCCGAAGACGAAGACGGAACGCCAGCCGAAGGAGGCCTGCAGATTCACGGCCGCCATGCCGCCCAGCGTGGCTCCCACGCCGTAGCCGGCGGTGTAGATGGCCACCGCCATGCCCCGGGCGCGCCGGGACGAGTATTCGCTGGCGATCACGTTGGTGCAGGCGAGGATGCCGCCCACGCCCAGGCCGGTGAGGAAGCGCCAGGCCCCGAGCTCGACGGCGGAGTGGGCCGTCGCGGAAAGGAACATGCCGCCGGCGGCCAGGGCCGTGGCCAGGATCGTCATGGGCCGGCGCCCGATGACGTCGGCGAAGGGCGCCAGCAGCAGCGAGCCGGCGGCCATGCCGAGCAGGCCCGAGCTGAGCAGCACGCCCAACTGCGCCCCGTTGAGGGCGAAGTCGGCGGAGACCCGGTTGGCCGTGAAGGCCATGGCCAACACGTCGAAGCCGTCGAGCGCGTTGAGTAGGGTGCAGAGGCCGATGATCAGCCACTGGTATGGAGACATCGCGGACGCGTCGATGCGTTCCCTGATGGTCATGGGTGAATCCTTGGGTTTGGAGCTGTTAGCTGATATCGATGGTGACGGAGGCGCCGTGGGACGGGCAGTTTTCGCCGCCGGCGACGCGGGAGACGCAGACGCACATGCGGTCGGCGGTGTTGCGCTGGCGCTCGCTGTAGAAGACGTCGCGGTGGTCGATCCCGCCCTCGACGGCCAGGACCTTGACCTGGCAGAGGCCGCATTCGCCCTTGCGGCAGTCGAACATCATGTCCGCGCCGGCGTCCTCGAGGGCCTCCAGCATGGAGCGCCCCTTGCCCACGGTCGCCTCGATGCCGAGCCGGGGGATCCGGACCGTGAACTCCTCGGGGTCGAACCAGCCGCTGTTGCCGAAGGTCTCGTAGCGCAGGTTCGGCAGGTCCAGTTCGCGTTCGGTCCAGGCGCGGCGGACGGCGTCCATGAGGCGGATCGGTCCGCACATGTAGAACTCGGTCCCGGGCTCAATGGAGCCGACCAGGCCCGCGACGTCGAGGATGCCGTGCTCGTCGTCGGCGTGCACGTGCAGCCGGTCCCCGTGCAGTTCGGCCAGGTCGGACAGGTAGGCCATGGACTCCCGGTTGCGGCCCGCGTACACGAGCCGGTAGTCCGCCTTCACCTGCCGGAGCACCTTGGCCATGTGCAGGATGGCGGTGATGCCGATGCCCCCGGCGAGCAGCACGTAGCGCGGGGCGCCGACGCGCAGCGGGAAATTCTGCAGCGGCTGGGTGATGTCCAGGACGTCGCCGGCCCGGAGGGTGTGCATGTGCACGGACCCGCCCCGGGAGGCCGGGGCCTTGAAGACGCTGATGGCCAGGCGGCGTCCGCCGTCGATCGATTCGACGACGGAATAGGACCTGCGGTCCGGCCTGCCGTCGATGGTGACCACCAGGTCCACGTGGGACCCGGGCTCGGCCGGCTTCGGCTGCTCCGGCTCAAGGACGATCCGGCGGATGTCCTGGGCGACCTCGACGGATTCGACGACGGTGGCCCGCTGCCAGACCTCGGTGTTGTTGGCTGCCATGGTGGTTTTCCCTTCTGCCCGCGTCCGCGCTAGGCCCGGCCGGCCGGCACGGCGGTCAGGTCGGTGGAGCCGGGGGCGGCCGGAGCCTGCTGCGGGCGGCCCTCGGCCTCGAGCATGCGGTCCAGGATGCGGCGCACCCACATGCCGCCGGCATCGATGTTCAGGCTGTAGAACTCGTGGTCCGGGTTCGCGTCGATGGCTTCCTGCTGGGCCTTGAGCATGGCCTCGTCCTCCCCGAACACCCCGTGCACGCCGTTGCGCAGCTGGGTGGTGATCAGCTGGCTCTCCAGGCGGTAGTTGCGCATGAAGGCCCAGAAGTAGTGGCTGGTGCGGTCGGTCTCCGGGGTGATGGTGTTCATGACGTAGCCGTTGACGCCCTGGCTGCGGTCTCCCTCGAACGCGCCGGTGCCGGCCTTGGCCACGCCGACGTCGATGCGGATGGTGCCGGGGGCCTCGAAGTGGATGATCTGCCAGCGGTCCACCTTGCCCTCGAAGCCGGGGAACTTGTCCCGCATGTTCTTGAGCCAGAACGGCGGCGCGTCGATGTTGAACATCCAGCGGGTGACGGTCACGGTGTTGCCGTCGTGGGTGGTCTCGAACTCCGATTCGCTCAGCTCTTCCTGCCCGATCGAGGAGGAGTGCACGAACTCCTCGTGGGTCAGGTCCATGAGGTTGTCCAGGATCAGCTGGTAGTTGCAGGCGGCGTGGATGGTTTCCCCGTCGCCGGCCCACTCCGGCGAGGACATCTGGTGCATGTCCGGCACCAGGTCCGGGTCGGCCTGGGTGGGATCCCCCAGCCAGACCCACACGAACCGGTCCCGCTCCACCACCGGGAAGGAGGGCACGGTCGCCGAGGGGTTCACGGTCTCCTGTGCCGGCATGGACACGCAGCGCCCTGCCGAGTTGTAGACGATCCCGTGGTACGGGCACTGGATGCCGTCCCGGCCCACGGTCTTGCCCATCGACAGCGGCGCGAGCCGGTGCCAGCAAGCGTCAG
>Ga0182739_1001913_pt1 | contig 20443 bp, 19 predicted proteins | sample eDN5th30CBELigBY_FD_128873 | JGI IMG/M metagenome (GOLD analysis project Ga0182739, IMG submission 128873) | Enriched backyard soil microbial communities from Emeryville, California, USA - eDNA 5th pass 30_C BE-Lig BY (version 2) (version 2) | ecosystem: Environmental > Terrestrial > Soil >...
CGACGGCTATGCCGATCTCGAACGCATCACCTGTCCGTCCTTGGTCATCGCCTGCCGCCAGGATCGGCTGCGCACCCTGGGCGAGACCGAACGCATGGCGCAGGCGTTGCCGAACTCCCGCTTCAGCATCATCGAGGATTGCGGGCACATGGCGCCGCTCGAGAAGCCGCACGAGCTCTCGGCACGGCTCACCACGTGGATCGAGAGCACCGGTCTGTAGCGCGGCGGGGTTTCAGCACGAAGCGCCCCGACGCCTCGACCTACTCGAGCTTGAGGTTGGCTTTGCCGATGACAGGGATCCAGGTGTCGGCCTGTGTCCGCATGATCTCGTAGAACGCCTCAGGCGTGGTAAAGCGCGCCTCTGTGCCGAGTTCGTCGAACCGGCGGATGACGGCGGGATCCTGCAGCACGATCTTCATCGAGGCGCTCAGCTTCGCCAGCACCGGCGCGGGAAGCCCCGCGGGCGCGATGAGCCCGAGCAGGTTGATCGCCTCATAACCCGCGATCGTATCTGCGACCGTCGGCACATCGGGCAGCGCCGGCGCACGCTGCAGCGACGTGACGGAGAGCGCCCGCAGCTTGCCGTCCCTGATGAGCGGCAGCGCCGTCGCGATCGGCTCGAACTGGAATTGGATCTGTCCCGCCATCAGGTCGACCAGGCCGGGGGCCGTACCGCGATAGTGCACGGGCTCGAAACGCACGTCGGCGCGTTGCTCCACGAGCAGCCCGGCGAGATGCGTGAACGAGCCGGCGCCGGCCGTGCCCATCGTCATTTTGCCGGCTTCCTTCCGCGCAAGCTCGAGGAACTCGGGCATCGTCTTCGCCGGCATCGACGGGTTCACCAGCAGGACCAGCGGCTGGAACGAGACGGCGGTGACGAAGGTGAAATCCTTGCGCCAGTCGTAGGGTGCGCGGCCGAACAGGGCCGGGCTGTTGGTCAGCGAGGCCGAGGTCATCAGCAACGTGTAACCATCGGGCGCCGAGCGTGCCACGAACTCCGAGCCGATCATGGCGCCCGCGCCCGTCTTGTTCTCGACGACGACCGGCTGGCCGAGTTCGGCCTGCAGGCGCGCAGCGACGATCCGGGCCGTGACGTCGACGTTTCCGCCGGCGGCGAACGGCGCCACGATCTTGACCGGCTTGGTGGGCCAATCCTGCGCCTCCGCCGGCGCGACGATCATCTGGAGAGCCAGGACAGCGAGGCCTAACGAAAGGCAGCGCAGGACGTGCGCGAGATATGATGTTTGCATCGGCCGACTTTGCGCAAAGCCTGCGGTCCAATCCACCGGTCCTGTGCAATGGACACCATGCAGCGGAATGAGCGTCGTCAGGCGTTGCGTCGGCGCAGACGGTCGATCAGCTCGGCCAGACGGCCGCCCTGCGGCGAGGTAGGATCGAGCAACCGCTCGCGCGGCGTGTCGCGCGCCAGCCGGCTGATCTCGGTCAGCGCGCGAATATGCTGGCGTCGCGTCAGCCCATATTCCGACGAGCGGTGATGGAAGAACAGACGCCGGAGCTGGCCATCGCCGACCAGCGCGTTGAGTTCGCTGGCGGTCACGTAGATCAGGAAGCAGACGAAGATCCAGACCTGAACCGCAACGAAGCGATGCCAGGTGAAGTCGTTGAGCATCATCTGGTAGATCTGCTCCAGGCTGTGCGCCTCGAACGCGACATCCACGAGATTTTCCAGAAAGCGCGCCACCAGCACGACCACCGAATAGAAGATGGTCTTGTAGAGGATCGGCTGGATCAGCGGCGCGCCGCGGAATTTGTCGATGATGCGAACATGGTCGACGACCAGCACCACCTTGCCCACGACCAGCGCCGTCGTGCTGGCTAACAGAAAACTGCTGAGGTTGAACCAGTAGTTATGCGCCAGCAGGTTGGTGGTGAAGACGATCAGATTGAACGCGACGAAGAAATAGGTGGTCGGCGGCAGCAGGTGGCGGAACAGCGCCACCCAACCATGGAAGAAGCGTCTCGGCAGCGTGGCAATCGTGGCGCTGTTCACACCCGGCCTCCGTCGACGACGAAATTCTGCGCCGTGACCAGGCGGCTGTCGTCGGACGCCAGCCACAGCACCATGCGGGCAATGTCGGGCGCGTAAAGCAGCTCCTTGAGACATTGCGCCTTGAGCTGGGCCGCCTTGGCCTCCGGCGTCACCCAGAGATCGAGCTGGCGCTGGGTCATGATCCAGCCCGGCGTCACGGCATTGAGGCGAATGCCGTCGACGCCGAGGTCGCGTGCGAGGCCGCGCGTCATGCCGATCACCGCCGCTTTGGCCGCCTGATAGACGGAAAGGTTCGGTGTCATCGTGTGGTAGCTGACCGAGCTGAAATTCACGATCGAGCCGCCGCCCGCCTTCTTCATGCCGGGCGCCACCGCCTGGATGGCGAAGTAGGCATGCCGCAGATTGACCGCAATGCGCTCGTCCCAGAAGTCCGGCGTCACCTGATCGAGCGTATGGCGATCATCGCGCGCGGCGTTGTTCACCAGCACCGTGATGGTCCCGAGCGTCGCCGCCACGGTTTCGATGGCGCTCTGGTAAGCGGCTACGTCGCGGATATCACAGCGCACGAAAAGAGGCGCCGGATGGCCGGCCGCCCGGATACTCTCGACCAGCGCCGTCGACGAGGCTTCATCGATATCGACAAAGCCGACCCGCGCGCCCTGCGCGGCGAAATGCTCGACGATCGAGGCGCCGATACCCGACCCGCCCCCGGAGACGAAGGCGGTCCGGCCCGACAGGCTCGGATAGGAAGCGAAGGGCGGCATGACACTCCTCTAGATCTGGACCGGCCGGAAAGAGATCTCGCCGCCGAGCGTGGCGCCGGCGGCGAGCCGCGTCTGCCCGATCGCGCCGTTGGCGTGGCTCACCGGCTCGACGCAGAAATGACGTTGGCCGTCGGGAACATAGATGACCAGATGACGAAATGCCTCCGTCGCCGAAAGGACGAGCCGAAGGCCGCGCTCTGGCCAGGTGATGGTGGCCTCGCCGTCCCAGCCGTCGAAGCAGTGATCGAGGCCCATTCCGGCGACGCGGCGCGACGCGGAGAAATCCCATTCGGGCGGCACCGGCACGCGCTGGAGGGGCAGGACCTCGGCATCGGTGCGCCAAACGCCCGCGAGGCGGCAGGCGAGCTCGGTCTCGGCATCGCGCAAGAAGAAAGGATGCAGGCCGAGGCCCGCCGGCACCTCGCGGTCTTCGAGGTTCTCGATCGAAAGCCGGACGGTTAGGGCCGTCTCGTCGAGCCTGTAGATCTGGCGCGCGCAGTAACGGAACGGCCAGTCGACGCCTATGGCCCCGCGCTGGTGCAGATAGACGAGTTCTGCCCGGGTGCGCTCGTGGTGGAGCACCTGCCAGGGATGTCGCCATCCATCGCCATGCATCGGGTGGCGAATCCCCGGCCAGTTGCGCGCGAGCAGGAACTCCTCCCCGTCGAAGCCGAGACGGCCGTTCGCGATGCGGTTGGAGTAAGGCACCAGCGGGTAGCAGGCCGTATCCATGCCAGTCCCCGAGGCCAGGGCCGAATCGGTTGCGGGCCGCAGCAGGTCGCCGCCCTTCCCGCCGGTGCCCTCGACGGCGAAGCGCGCGATCGAGCCGCCAGCATCGGGCGCCAGATCGACGGCCAGCCGGCCCGCCCGCAGCGACAAAAGCGTCACGCATCCCTCCGTCGCTGTGTAAACTCCCACGTTCTCAAATGACGAGGAAACGCATCGATGTCGAACATGCTGAAGAAGCGGCTGCAGGCCGGCAAGGCCTGCGTCAATGGATGGCTGGCGATCCCCGATGGCTTCGCCGCCGAGACCATGGCGCAATGCGGCTGGGACAGCGTCACCGTCGACATGCAGCATGGCGTTCAGGACTATCTCTCGATGGTCCGCTGCTTCCAGGCGATGGACAAGCATCCGATCACGCCGCTGGTGCGCGTGCCGTGGAACGAGCCCGGCATCGTCGGCAAGGTCCTGGACGGCGGCGCCTGGGGCGTCATCTGCCCGATGGTGAATACGGCCGCCGAAGCCAAGGCGCTGGTTTCCTATTGTCTCTATCCGCCCAAGGGCAAGCGCTCCAACGGCCCAATCCGCGCCGGCGCCTATGGCGAGGCGACGCCTTATCAGGCGATGGCCAACAATGAAGTGCTGGTCATCCCGATGATCGAAACGCAGGAGGCAATCGATAATATCGACGCCATCCTCGACGTGCCGGGCATCAGCGGAATCTATATCGGACCGTCCGATCTCGGCCTGTCGCTCGGCCTGAAGCCGATGCTCGACCGGGAGGAGCCGCAGATCCTGTCGATCTACGACAAGCTGCTCGCCGCCACCAAGAAGCGCGGCCAGTTCGCCGGCCTGCACAATGGCACCGGCAGCTACGCCGCGAAGATGGTCCACAAGGGCTTCCAGCTCGTCACCATCGCCAATGATGCCGGCCTGATGGCCAAGGCGGCGCGTGAAGCCGTGGACCTCACCCGCAAGGAAGGCGGCCCGACGGCCGCCAAGTAAGGCGAGGACGGGCGTGCGCTTCACCAACGCCACACTGCCCGACGGCAGCCGGCACGATATCGAGGTCGGAGGAGGGCGGATCGCCGCCCTCCTCCCGGCTTCGGCAAAGGCTGCCGCCAGCGACACCGTCGATCTCGGCGGCACGATCGTCCTGCCGCCGCTGGTCGACGGCCATATCCATCTCGACAAGACCCTGCTCGGCCTGCCGTGGGTGCCCAATCAATCCGCGGGCAACAAGGTTTCGGACCGCATCGAGGCCGAACGCCGGGTGCGCGCGGCGCGCACGGTGCCGGAATTCGAGACCGGCTCGAACCTGGTGCGACAGGTGGTGGCCAGCGGCACCCTCCACATGCGTACCCATGTCGACATCGACAACCAGCTCGGCCTTCGGAACCTCCACGAAGTTCTGAAGATCCGCGAGCATTTCCGCGACCTCGTCACCATCGAGATCGTGGCCTTCCCTCAAAGCGGCATCCTGCGCTCGCCCGGCACGCAGGAACTGCTCGACGAGGCGATCGCGCAGGGCGCGGAGCTCGTGGGTGGTCTCGATCCTGTCGGCATCGACGGCGACCTCGACGCCCATCTCGGCGCGGTCTTCGCCATCGCCAGCCGCCGTGGTGTCGGCGTCGACATCCACCTGCACGATGGCGGCGAAGCCGGTCTGGCGCAGATCCTCGCGATCGCCGAACGCACGGAAGCGGCGGGCCTGCAGGGCAAGGTCGCGGTCAGCCACGCCTTCGCGCTGGGCTCGGTCTCCACCGACAGCGTGACCCGCGCGGCCGATACGCTCGCGCGAGCCGGCGTCGCGATCATGAGCCACGGCCCCGGAGGCGCGACCATTCCGCCCCTGAAGCTTCTGCGCGAGCATGGCGTCGAGGTGTTTGGCGGCTCGGACAATATCCGCGATGCCTGGTCCCCGTTCGGCAACGGCGACATGCTGGAGCGGGCCATGCTGATCGGCTATCGCGCCAACTTCCGCCACGACGAGGAATTGGCGCTCGCCTTCGACATGGTGACGGCAGCCGGGGCCCGCGTGCTGGGCCTCGCCGACTACGGGCTGAAGGTCGGCGGGCCTGCGGACTTCGTGACGGTCGAGGCGACCACGCTCGCCGAAGCCGTCGCCAGCCGCAAACGCCGCAGCCTGGTGGTCAAAGCCGGGCGGATCGTCGCGCGGGACGGCGCGCTGGTCTAGGCAGGATCGCGGTGGTAAAGGCGCGATCCCTTTCGCGTCAGGACAGACGATGGCGTCGCGTCAAGCCGTGCTCGGCATGGAGCAGGCTTCCTTCTTCTACGGCTCGGGCCGCGTCTTCGAGACCGTGTCGTTCCTGCTGGACGATGCGCGCACGGCGCTGGTCGGGGAGAATGGCGCCGGCAAGTCGACGCTGCTGAAATGCCTGACGGGCGTGCTGGAACTCAATGCCGGTCAGGTGATTCGCTCGCGCGGGCTTCGAATCGGCCAGGTGCCGCAGGATGTGCCGGAACGCCTCGCCGCCCACTCCGTCCGTGAGGTGCTGGGCGAGTCGCTGGCCAAAGTCGGCCAGGACGGCGAGGACTGGCGCATCGACGTGCTGGTCGACGAGATCGGTGTCGAGCCGGAGATTCTCGACAAGGCGTTCGGCACGTTGTCGGGTGGCTGGCAGCGGCTGATGCTGATCGCGGCGGCGGCGCGGCTCGAAGAGCCCGACATCCTGATCCTCGACGAGCCGACCAACCATCTCGACCTCGCCAACATCAACACGCTGGAGCGCTGGCTGACGGACGAGTTCGCGGTGCCGATGCTGATCGTGAGCCACGATCGCGAGTTCCTCGACCGGGTGACGGAGCGCACGCTGTTCCTGCGCAGCGACGGCGTGCACGCCTTCAAGACGCGCTTCTCGATCGCGCGCGAGGAACTGCTGCGCCGCGACGCCACCGCTGCCTCGCGCGCGCGCCAGGAGGATCGCGAGATCAAGCGGCTGGAACAGGCGGCGGCTCGCTACAAGGTCTGGGCGGTCAAGAACCCCGACCTCAACAAGCGCAAGAACGCCGTCGAAAGCCGCATCGCCCGCATCGAGAAGGAACGCACCCAGACCTATGTCGCGCGCGAGCGGCGGCTCGAACTGGCGGACGGAGACATCGACGCCAAGGTGGCGCTGCGCCTGTCCAACCTCGACATCACGGTGCCGGGATCGGGGCGCAAGCTGATCGGCATCGACCGGCTGGCGATTGCCGCGGGCGAGCGCGTGGCCCTGCTCGGAACCAACGGCACCGGCAAATCGACTCTGCTGGCCGCGCTGGCCGCCGCCTATGAGCCCGGCCGCGAGCATTATGACGGACAGGCTGCCGTGCGCTTCAATCCGGCCTGCCGCCTGGTCTATTTCGACCAGGCGATGAGCACGCTGCCAGTGGGGACGAAGATTCTCGACTATGTGGCCTCGGCCGAGGGCGTCACCGAGAAGGAGGCGATCCGCCACCTCGCCGGCGCAGGATTCGCCTTCGTGCGCCTGAAGGAGCCCATCGGCGTGCTGAGCCACGGCGAGCGCGCGCGGCTCGTGTTCCTGAAGATGAAGCTGCTGCGGCCGAACTTCTACGTACTCGACGAACCGACCAACCATCTCGACATCGAGGGCCAGGAAGACCTGGAAGAGCAGCTCGAGAAGAGCGACGTCTCGTGCATCTTCGTGAGCCATGACCGCTTCTTCACGCGCACCGTGGCGACCCGCTTCCTCGAAATCCGCAAGGGCCGCCTGGTCGAGACCGACGACGCCGACGCCTTCTTCGACTCGCAGGCCTGATCGGCGGTCAGGCCGCGTTTCCCGCCATCTGAGCGAGACCGAGGGCGACGGAGAGGAGATCGGAGCCGCCGGCGACGCGGGCGTCGGGCGCGGCTTGCGCGACGGCTTTGCGCACCGCGGGCACCCTGCTCGATCCACCGGTCAGGAAGATGGTCTCGATCGCATCGGGCGTAAGGCCGGCCGCGGCGATACAGGCGCGGGCCGCCTCATCCAAACGGGACGTCGCGCCGGCGATGGCCCGGTCGAACGTGGTGCGCGTCGCGATGGCTGAGAGGCCGGCTTCGAGAAAGGCGAGCGGGATGGCGACGCGATCCTCGGCGCTGAGCGCGATCTTGGCGTCCTCGACGGTGAAGGCGAGGCGATGGCCGAGCCCCGCCTGCAACAGCCGGAGCAGCCGCGAGACCTTTTCGGGCTCACGGGCGAGCGACGCCAGTTCGGCGACCTCGCGCTCGTTCCTGTAGGTGTAGGCGAAGTTGATCGTCGCCCAGGTCGCGAGCTGGTGATAGAGCGCGTTCGGCATCGGCAGGTTCTTCTTCACGAGCTGCGTGCCGAGTCCCAGCAGCGGCATCACCGCAGCGAGGCTGAGCGCCGTGTCGAGATCTGTGCCGCCGATACGCACGCCGGTACTGGCCAGCACATCGCCGCTACGATCGGCACGCCCCCGCCGCTCCGGCCCGACCCGCACGATCGAGAAGTCGCTGGTGCCGCCGCCGATGTCGGCGATCAGCACGAGCTCTTCACGTACCACGGTCTGCTCGTAGTGATGGGCGGCGGCGATCGGCTCATAAGCGAAGGCGATGTCGCGGAAGCCGGCCTGCCGCGCCACCCGCTCCAGCACGGATTGTGCGCGGGCATCGGCCTGGTCGTCGTCGTCGACGAAGCGCACCGGGCGGCCCATCACGACGGACGCGATCTCCCGGCCGGCGAATTCTTCCGCCTTCTCCTTCAGATTGCGCACGAAGATCTCGACGACATGGGTGAGCGGCACCTTGCGGCCACCGAGGCTCGTCTCCTCGTCGATCAAGGGCGAGCCCAGGATCGACTTCAGCGCGCGCATCAGCCGGCCCTCGGTCTGCTCGACATAGGCTGCGATGGCGGCATTGCCGAGCACGACCCGGCCCTTGGTTTCGTAGTCGAAGAACACCGCGCTGGGCATCAGCGTGTTGTCGGCTTCGATGGGCGCCAGCTCGGCCACGCCGTTGCGCATCACGCCGATCGCCGAGTTCGACGTTCCGAAATCCAGTCCGCACGCGATCATGATGGTCCCCTGGAGCCGCGAAGGGGGTGTCATCTATTACGATGCGCCAAGGGTTGCCAGACCGTTTCTTCTCGCCTGCCCCCTGCGCGATAGAGGGTTAGGCGACGATCTCGCCGCGGAAGGCCCACCGGGTCATGCGCTTCTCGACCATGGCGCAGACCGCGTACATCGCCACGCCCATGATGGCGATGGCGAACAGGCCGGCGAAGGTCGTGGGTGCATCGTTGCGGGCGCTGGCCGACAGCATCAGGAAGCCGATGCCGTTGTTGCCGCCCACCGTCTCGGAGATCACCGAGCCGATGAAGGCGAGCGTGATCGCGACCTTGAGGCTGGCGAACAGGTAGGGCATGGCGCGCGGGATGCCGACCTTGGTGAGGATCTCCAGCCGCGTGGCGCCGAGGCTGCGCAGCACGTCGCGCATCTCGGGCTCGATGGTGGCGAGGCCGGTCGCGACGTTCACGACGATCGGGAAGAAGCTGATCACGAAGGCGGTGATGACGGCAGGCAGCGAGCCCACGCCGACCCAGATCATCAGGATGGGCACGATCGCGACCTTCGGGATCGCATTGAAGGCGATCAGCAGCGGATAGAGGCCGGAATAGATGAACGGCGAGGCGCCGACCGCGAGGCCGAGCAGCAGGCCGAACGCAATGGCCAGCAGGAAGCCGATCATCGTGGTCCACAGCGTGTCCCAGCTATAGGCCATCAGGATGTCGAAGCGCTGGACGAACACCGCGAAGATCTTGGTCGGCTTCGGCAGGATGATCTCCGGCACCTGGAAGACGATGCAGCAGATTTCCCAGACGATCAGCAGGGCCGCGAGGACCAGCCACGGCATGGCATGCCTGAGCGCCTCGCGCCGGAGGTCGCTCATGGCGCGTGCTCCTGGTGGATGCGGTCGCGCAGCTCGTGGACGATGTCGACGAAATGCGGTTCGAAGGTCGTCTCGAGGGTACGCGGCCGCGGGATGTCGATCTTCTTGGCCAGCACGATGCGGCCGGGCCGGCGGCTCATGACGTAGACCGTGTCGGCGAGATAGACCGCCTCGCGCAGGTCGTGCGTCACCAGCACGCCGGTGAACCGCTTCTCCAGCCACAGCGCCTGCATGACGCCCCACAGCTCCTCGCGCGTGAAGGCGTCGAGTGCGCCGAACGGCTCGTCGAGCATCAGGAGCTCGGGCTCGTGAATCAGCGCGCGGCACAGGTTCGAGCGCTGCTGCATGCCACCCGAAAGTTGCCAGGGATACTTGTCGGCGAAATCGGCCAGACCTACCGTCTTCAAGAGCTTCATCGCGCGCTCGACATACTCGGCACGATGGCTGCGGAAGCGCCGCTTGTGCGGCTCAACCACTTCCATGGGCAGGAGGATGTTGTTCATGGTAGTGCGCCACGGCATCAAGGTCGGATTCTGGAACGCCATGCCGACGCCCTTGATCGGCCCGGTCACCTTCCTGCCATCGACCACGATCTCGCCGCCCGATGGTGGCAGCAGGCCGGTCACCAGCTTCATGATGGTGGACTTGCCGCAGCCCGACGGGCCGACGACGGCAATGAACTCGCCCTTGTCGATGCCCAGCGTGGCATCGGCGAGGGCCAGAGTCGTGTCCTTGCCCAGCCGGTAGGTGAGACTGACGCTCTTGAGATCGACGAAGGCCATTGCCTTAAGCGTCGATCACTTGGCGATCATCCGGTCGGCCTTGGGCGGCAGGTAGGCGTTGCTGAACACCTTGTCCGGCGCCGGGGCGTTCGGCAGGCCGAAGGCCTCCGACACGTCCTTCACGGCGCGGGCGAAGCGGGCCGGGTCGACGTCGCCCATGCCGTTGGCCTTCACGTAGGGCGTCAGGATGTTGGTCTCCAGCGAGATCTTGAGACGCTCCAGTTCGAGCTTCTCGTCGATCAGGGGGTCGCGCTTCTTGGCAGCAGCGATGCCAAGCTGCGGGTTGGCGATGACGTCCTTCCAGCCCTTCAGCGTGGCGGCGAGGAAGCCCTTCACGGCCTTCTCGTTCTTCATCATGTCGGCCGAGATCACGACGCCGTTGCCGTAGACGTCCATGCCGAAATCGACGAAGCGCATCGCCACGATGTCCTCGAAGGCCACGCCGCGCGCCTTGAGGTCGAGCATCGACGAGAAATAGTGACCGGAGATGAAGTCGACCGTGCCCTGGACCAGGCTCTGCTCGCGCAACTGGGGCGTCAGATTGACGTGCTCCCACTTGGTGATGCCGTTTTTCTTGGCGAAGGCCGGGAACAGGCGGAAGCTGGCGTCGAACACCGGGGCGCCGAGCTTCTTGCCCTCGAGATCCTTCGGCGTCTTGATGCCGCTCTTCTTCAGCGCATAGACGCCGAACGGCGCGAAATCGTAGACCATGAACACGCAGAGCACTTCCTTGCCCGGGTTCTTGGCATTGTATTCGATGGTCGAATTCACGTCGGCGAAGCCGATCTGATAGGCGCCTGTGGCCACGCGCTGCACCGCGCCGGCCGAGCCCTGGCCGGGGTCCATCGTGACGTCGAGGCCTTCGGCCTTGTAGTAGCCCTTCTCCAGGGCCACCAGGAACGGCGAGGTCGGCCCCTGGAAGACCCAGTCCAGGGTGAATTTGATGGCGGTCTGGGCATTGGCCGGGAGGCTCCCGAGCGCCAGCGCGACCGCAGCCGCGCCGCCCAGCATCTTGGCGAATTTGCTCATTTTCTTGATCCCCCTGAGTTCCCTGTCGGCGACTCTTAGGCGGACATTTCACGCCCGCCAAGGGGATATCAGGCAGATTCTATGCCAGCCTGCTGCGTCGCCACGAGGCGTGCGAACGCCCCGCCCTGACCGAGCAGCGCCTGATAGGCACCCTGCTCAACGACGCGCCCGTGCTCGAACACGACGACCTGATCGGCATCGCGGATGGTCGACAGGCGATGGGCGATCACGAAGGTCGTGCGTCCCTGCATCAGGATTTTCAGCGCCTTCTGGATGCGCGCCTCGGTGACCGAGTCGAGCGCGCTGGTCGCCTCGTCGAGGATCAGGATCGGCGGGTTCTTGAGCAGCGCGCGGGCAATCGCGAGGCGCTGGCGTTCGCCGCCAGACAGCGTCGTGCCGCGCTCGCCGACCAGCGTCTCGTAGCCCTGCGGCTGGCGCATGATAAAATCGTGCGCCTCGGCGAGCCTGGCGGCTTCCTCCAGTTCGGCCTGGGTGGCGTCGGGCTTGCCGATGCGCAGATTGTCGGCGATCGAGCGGTAGAACATGGTGCTGTCCTGGAACACGACGCCGATGTTCCGCCGCAGCGATTCCAGCTTGATGTCGCGATGATCGACTCCGTCGATGCGGATCACGCCCGACTGGGCGTCCCACATGCGGTGCAGCAGCGACAGCGCGGTGCTCTTGCCGGCGCCCGTGGGGCCGACGAAGGCCACCGTCGAGCCGGCCGGCACCTTGAGCGAAAAATGCACCAGGGCCGGGCGCTTGCCATCGTAGGAGAAACTGATGTCGTCGAACTCGACGTCGCCCCGGGCGCGCCCGATGTCGATGCCGTTCGGTTTGTCCGGCACGGTCGACTGAGAATCCAGGACGCGGAAGAAATCGCCCAGCGAGGGCATCTGGAAGAAAATGCGGCTGACGAAGCCCGAGGCCTGGTCCATGCGGCCGATCAACATGGTGGCGAAGCCCATGAAACTCACGATCTCGCCGACCGTCGCCTCGCCCCGCGTATAGAGCCAGGTGCCGAGCACGAAGATCGCGATCACCGTGACCGTCGAGGCGGCGCGCGTCATGACCGACAGGAACGCCCACCAGTTCAGTACCGGGAACTGCGCCTGCAGGGTCTGGCCGATGATACGGTGCATCTCGCTGGTCTCGGCGCCCAGCCGCACGAAGCTCTGGATGAGGCTGATGTTGCCCAGCGCGTCTCCCGCCCGGCCCGCCAGCTCGCTGTGCAGGTCCTCGACCTTCTTCTGCAGACGGTCGGTGCGGTTCACCACCCAGACGTTGGTGGCGGCGAAGAACAGGATCAGGACCAGCAGCAGGAGACCCAGGCGCCAGTTCATGAACATGCTGAGCGGCAGCATGACGAACAGCGCCACCAGGGTCGCCAGGTTCTCGCGAAAGAACGACAGCCAGATGCCGAACAGGTTGTCGACGCCGGTCAGCATGATCTTGATCAGCCGGCCGGAATGCTGGGCGTTGTGAAAGGAGAAGGGCAGCATCAGCAGATGCTGGAAATAGGTCGCCATCGCACCCAGGCGGCGGCGATGGGCCATGCGGTCGGCCTGCAGCGAGACCACCATGTTGGCCACGATCCCGCCGATGCCGACCAGCGCCCACAGGCCCAGGATCTCGCGCGCGTCGTGCCACAGCAGGTCGACTGGCCGGTCGCGCGCATTGGACAGCAGGTCGATGACCTTGCCGAACAGGACGGGCTCGTAGAATTGCAGCCCGGCCACCACGATGTTCGCGATGGCCAGAGCGATGGCGAGACCCTTTTCGGCCCGGAGCAGGCCGATGACACGGCCATAGACGCGGAAGAATTCCATGCGACTCGTCCGCGTCCGTCCGTCCTAGGCCGCCTTCGGGTCGAGAAAGCGTTCGACGGTGCGCACGAAGAAGCTCACGCCGAACGGGATGGCCATGTCGTTGAAGTCGTAGCGCGAGTTGTGCAGGCTGACCGTCCCGGCACCGCCGCCATTGCCCAGCCACACCATGGCGCCCGGCACCTTCTCCAGCATGTAGGAGAAGTCCTCGGCGCCCATGCTCGGCCGCGTATTGTCCTGGACCGCATGTTCGCCGCAGACGCCGGCCGCAACGTCGGCGGCGAAGCGGGCCTGCTCGACGTCGTTCACGGTCGGCGGATAGCCCGGCTTGTGCTCGACCTCGATCTTGACGCCGTGCATCCGCGCTGCCCCCTCGCAGATCTCGTCGATGCGCCGCTTCACCAGCTCGCGGTTCGCCGGCGTCGTCGTGCGGGTCGTGCCGCCGATATGCGCATCGCCCGGAATGACGTTGTAGGCGGAGCCGGCATGGAAGAAACCGACGGTCACGACGCCGGAATCGATCGGATCGATGTTGCGCGAGACGATGGTCTGCAGCGCCATCACGATGTTGGCGCCGACGACCATGGGATCGAGCGTCGAATGCGGATGGGCAGCGTGACCACCCTTGCCGGTGATGCGGATGTCCCAGCGATCGGCCGCCGCCAGAAGCGGGCCGCCCTTGGTCACGATGTGCCCGACCGGGACGCCGGGCTTGTTGTGGATCGCGAACACCGCATCGCACGGGAACTTCTCGAACAGCCCGTCCTCGATCATCACCTTGGCGCCGCCGCCGCCCTCTTCGGCCGGCTGGAAGATGAAGTGGACCGCGCCTTCGAAATTCTGCTGCTCGCTGAGCACCTTCGCAGCCCCCAGCAGCATGGCGGTATGTCCGTCATGGCCGCAGGCATGCATGCGGCCGGGATTGGTCGAGCGGTGCGCGAAATCGTTGATCTCGTCCATCGGCAGGCAGTCCATATCGGCGCGCAGCCCGATCGACTTCAGCGAATTACCCTTGCGGAGGGTACCGACCAGCCCGGTCTTGCCCAGACCGCGCGTCACTTCCAGTCCCCATTCCTGCAGCTTGGCCGCCACCACGTCGGACGTGCGGTTTTCCTCGAAGGCCAGTTCGGGATGGGCGTGGATGTCGCGGCGGATCGCCGAGATCTCGCCCTGAATTTCGAGTGCGCGCGGCAGGACAGGCATGGGGTACTCCAGTTGGAACCGCGGGCATCTTAGACCAGAGTAGGCGGATGTTGTCTCTCGACGAGATCGAATCGGCTGCCGCCATCGTGCATGGCGCCATGCCGTCCACTGCACAGTATGCCTGGCCCCTGCTCGCGTTGCGCACCGGCTGCGAGACCTGGGTGAAGCATGAGAACCACACGCCGACCGGGGCCTTCAAGGTGCGCGGCGGGCTGGTCTTCATGGATCGCCTCAAGCGCAGGGCGCCCCGGACGGGGGGCGTCATCAGCGCGACCCGCGGCAACCACGGCCAGAGCATCGCGCTGGCAGCGGCACGGAACGGCATCGCCGCCACGATCGTCGTGCCCCATGGCAATTCGGTCGAGAAGAACGCCGCCATGCGCGCCTTCGGGGCCGAACTGGTCGAGGCGGGGCACGATTTCGATGCCGCCAAGGAGACGGCGATGACGCTGGCGGACGAGCGGGGCCTGGTCATGGTGCCGTCCTTCCATCGCGACCTGGTGGCGGGTGTCGCCTCCTATGCGCTCGAACTGTTCCGCGCGGCGCCGCCGCTCGACACGGTCTATGTGCCGATCGGTCTGGGCTCCGGCATCTGCGGCACCATCGCGGCGCGCGACGCGCTCGGGCTGGCGACGAAGGTCGTCGGAGTCGTCTCGACCGGGGCGCCGGCCTATGCCCTCTCGTTCGCGGCCAAAAAGGTCGTGCCGACCAACAGCGCCGACACGATGGCCGACGGCATGGCCGTCCGCGGCCCCGACGCGGAGGCGCTCGAAATCATCCTCAAGGGCGCCGACCGCATCGTGCAGGTCAGCGACGCCGAGATCGGCGCGGCGATGCGGGCCTATTACGAGGACACGCACCAGCTCACGGAAGGCGCCGGCGCCGCCGCCCTGGCGGCGCTCCTCCAGGAGCGTGGGCACATGGCGGGCAAGCGGGTCGGGCTGATCCTGAGCGGCGGCAACATCGACCGTCCGGTCTATTTGCGCACTCTGGCCGATACCTGAGGGCGCGGCGCCTGGGGCGCCCACGCGAGGTCGCTCTTCACCGCTTGCATGATGAAGGACGAGCGCGTGCCGCGAACGCCGGGCATGCGCAACAGCGCCTTCATGGCGAAGTCGCTGAAGCGCGCGAGGTCGGGCGCCAGCACGTGCAGCAGGAAATCCATGTCGCCGGTCATGGCATAGCAGGCCACCACCTCGGGGCGCGCACGGATCGCCGCCTCGAAGTCTTCGACGGTCTTCTCCGAATGATCGTCGAGCGTCACCTGCACCATCGCCTGCAGTGCCAGTCCCAGGGCGGGCGGCGAAACCAAAGCGGCATAGCGTTCGATCACCCCCTCTTCCTCCAGCCGCTTGACGCGGCGCTGGCAGGGTGTCGGCGACAGGCCCACGCGTTCCGCGAGATCCACCATCGGCAACCGGCCTTCGGCCTGCAGGGTAGCGACGATGCGTCTATCGATGTCATCCAGCTCGATCATGGAGATAATCTCTCATACAGGCATATATTTGAGACGATATCCCTGAATTCGGCTTCTTCGAAGCCCAACTTCGCCGGGATTCACCCGCCCGGCGGCCCCATATTCACAGCATGAACACCGCCCCCCTCGAGAACCTCCGCGGCGACTATGCCGGCATGGCACCGGACTGGACGGTACCGCAGCATCCCGACCTGCATTCCGACGAGGATCAGGACGTGTGGCGGCTGCTGGTCCAGCGCCAGCGCACCCTTGCCGAACGATATGCCTGCGCGGAGTTCCTGGAGGGGCTTGAGGCGATCGGGCTGGGCGACACGATCCCCGACTTCGCGGCGGTGAATGCGCGGCTCGAGCCGCTGACGGGCTGGCGCATCGTCGGCGTACCGGGGCTGATCCCCGATGCCGCCTTCTACGACCATCTCGCCCATCGCCGCTTTCCCGTGACGGTATGGATCCGCACGCGCGAGGAGATCGACTATCTGGTCGAACCCGACCTGTTCCACGACTTCTTCGGCCACGTGCCCCTGCTCACCAACCCGGTGTTCGCCGATTACATGCAGGAGTACGGCCGGCGCGGCGTCGAGGCCGGTCCGAACGTCCATCTCCTGGCTCGTCTCTACTGGTTCACCGTCGAATTCGGCCTGATCCGCGCGAATCAGGGTCTGAAGGCGTATGGCGCCGGCATTCTGTCTTCGGCCGCCGAAGTGAAGCATGCGATCGAGGGCGAAGGCGTCGAGCGAGTACCCTTCGATGCCACGGTGGCGATGAATCGCCCCTACGAGATCGACCGGCTGCAGAACACCTACTTCGTGCTCGACGATTTCCGCCAGCTCATGGACCGGCCCGCCGTTGCGAAGCATTGAAACCCGCCATGAAAACCCGTCGTCTCGACCGAAGCGCCGAAGGCGCGTAGCGGAGAGACCTTCCCTCTACGAATAGCCGGCTTTTGGTTGAGGGAAGGTCTCTCCGCTACGCCTCGCTGCGCGAGGCTTCGGTCGAGACGACGTGATTTTTTAACTCAACACGACCAGCCCATCCACCGCGACGACGCCCTCGCCATCGGGCTTCACCAGCAGTGGATTGATCTCCGCCTCTGCCACCTCGGCGAACTGCCTGTGCGCCAGTGCGGAGAACGCCGCGATCGTTCTTGCGAGCGCGGCGACGTCACCCTTCGGCAGGTTGCGATAGCCGCAGATGGTCGCGAGCCCCTTCACTTCGACAATCATCTGCAGCGCCTCGCCCTCGTCGACCGGCGCGAGGCGAGTCGAGGCGTCCTTGTAGATCTCGGCCAGCACGCCGCCGAGCCCGACGGTAACGGTCGGGCCAACGAGCGGATCACGGCGGTATCCCAGGATCACCTCGACGAGGCCCCGCTCCATCTTCTGCACGAGGAAGCCCTGCAACCGCGCGCCGGGCGCATGGGCCTTCACCCGCTTCTCGATCTCACGCGCGGCGACAGCGGCGGTCGGTGCATCGGGAATGCCAAGGGCCACGCCGCCCGCTTCGGTCTTGTGAGGGATGTCGGCCGACAGGATCTTCAGCACGACGGGCACGCCGACCTCGCCGACGGCGGCGGCAACGCGCCGGACATCCGGTACCGCCAGAGACTTCGCCGTCGGCACGCCGAGCGCGGCGAAGAAGTCGGCGGCGCGGCGTTCATCGAAGCCGGACGCACGATCTGCTTCCAACGCGGCGAGCGCATCGATCGACGGTTCGGCGAGACGCGGCACGGGTTGTGGAGGCGTGCGCAGCAGGCAGAGCGCCATCGCCTCGGCGCAGGATTCGGGATGACGAAACGCCGGCACGCCCGCCGCCGTCAGCAGTGCCAGTGACTTCTCGGCCGAGGGCGTGAGTGCCACGGCAAAGGGCTTGCCCGATCCCGCGAAGCGCAGCAGCGGTTCGACGGCAAGCTCGGGATTGAACTGCGCCGAGGAGCCGACCACGAAGATCGCCGCATCGTTGCCGTCGTCGGCCAGCAGCCGCTCGATCGTGCCCGCCACGATCTCGGGCTTGGCGCCGGCCAGGGTGAGATCGACCAGCGTGCCGTCGCCGGCCGCGATGCCCAGCGGCTTCAACCATTCCACGAGGTTCTTCGGCGGGCCCACGATGTCGAGACCGGCCATCGCCATGCTATCGACCACCATGGCCGCGCCACCGCCCGTCGTGGTCGCCACCGCCACGCGTCGGCCGCCGCTCCTCGACTTTGCATGGCCGACCATCAGCGACGGCACGTCGATCAGCGATTCGAACATCGAGACGCGGGATATGCCGTGTCGACGGCAGAAGGCATCGAAGGTCGCATCTGACCCGGCGATGGCGCCGGTGTGCGATTTCGCGAGCTCCTGGCCGATGTCGGAACGACCGAGCTTGTAGGCGATGACCGGCTTAGCAACCTCGTGCGCCCGCCGTGCCGCCCGCGCCAGCCGCTCGCCGTCGCGCAACGTCTCCATGAAAAGCAGGATGGCTTTGGTCTTCGGATCGTCGACCAGCAGGTCAGCAATCTCGCCCACCGCGAGATCGACCTCGTTGCCCACGGAGATCAGCCGCGAGAAGCCGATACCGCGTGCGTCGGCACGCGACAGCAGCGCGCCGATCAGGCTGCCGCTCTGGCTCACCACGGCCCAGTTGCCGGTGCGGAGCCTGTCGACGGCAAAGGCGGCATTGGCCGTCAGCGCCATGGCGGGATCGGTGCTTACCGTGCCGATGCTGTTGGGACCGACGAGGCGGATGCCGGTCTCGCGCACGACCTTCGCCAACTCGTCCTGGAGCGAGGCGCCCGCGGCACCCCCGTCGGCGAAGCCGCCGGCCAGGATCGACGCCACCTTGACGCCGCGCCGGCCGCAATCGGCCAGGGCCCGCACCGCGGCCGCGCCGTTCAGCAGGATGTAGGCGTGGTCGATCTCGCCCGGAATCGCGTCGAGGTCCTTGTAGGCTGCCTCGCCGAGTATTTCGCTGCGCGACGGATTGACGGGCAGGACTTCGCCGGTGAAGCCATGCTTGCGCAGGAAGCGCTGAGGCCGCGATGTCGTTTTGGTGACATCCGACGAGGCACCGATCAGCGCGACGCGTCGCGGTTCGAAAAGGGCGGAGAACAGAACCTTGGGATCACTCATCGCCCGAGTATACTCCGCGCATGCTCAACCGCCGCTCCTTCGTCGCCGCGACCCTCGCCGTCGCCGCCACCCCCGCCGCCGCGCAAACGGCGCCGTGGCCCAGCAAGCCCATCAAGCTCGTCGTGCCCTATGCACCCGGCGGCACCACCGACGTCGTGGCGCGCATGGTCGCCGAATATCTCGGCCAGAAGCTCGGCCAGAACATCATCGTCGACAACAAGCCCGGCAAGGGCGCGATGGTGGGCACCGCGATCGTCGCCAAGGCGGCCCCCGACGGCTACACGCTCCTGATGTCGGTGATCTCTGGCCTGTCGATCTCGCCCACGCTTTATGGCGGCGGCGACTTCGATCCGATGGGCGACTTCATCCACGTCTCCATCGCCTCGACCAATCCCAGCGTGCTGGTCGCCAACCCGAACTTCCAGGCCAAGACGTTCAAGGAGTTCGTCGACTATGCGAAGGCCAACCCCGGCAAGGTTTCCTACGCGACCTCGGGCGCCGGTTCGAGCAACCATCTGCTGGGTGCGCGTCTTGCGCAGGTGATCGGCGCGGAGATCGTCCACGTTCCCTATCGCGGTGCCGGTCCGGCCATGATCGACACGATCGCCGGCAACGTGCCGGTGATGTTCGATTCGTTGCCCTCGGCCGCGCCGCACATCAAGGCCGGCAAGGTTCGCGCGCTGGCGGTGAGTGGCGAGACGCGCAGCCCCGCTTTCCCCGACGTGCCGACCATGAAGGAACTGGGCTATCCCGACCTGATTTCCTATTCCTGGTTCGGCATCTCCGTGCCCGCCAAGACACCGCAGCCGATCGTCGATCGCCTCGCGACGGAGATGCAGGCCGTGCTGAAGGAGCCCGCCGTCATCAAGCGCTGGGAGGAGATCGGCGCCGAGGGCAGCACCATGACGCCGGCCGAGGTGACGCGCTTCATCCAGGCCGAGATCGACAAATGGACCCCGGTCGTGAAATCTTCGGGAGCCAAGCCCGAGTAGGCAGAAGGAGACGCCATGACCATCCGCCGCGTGACCTCGCCCGACGTCGCCGAACCGCCGCCCGAGCGCTGGTCGAACTGCCTCGTGGTCGATGGCGTCGCCTACGTCTCCGGCATGACCGCGCGCGGCGGCGATCCCGGATCGCTGGCCAGGATGGACGAATACGCCCAGGCCAAGGTGATCTTCGGCAAGATCAAGTCGCTGGTCGAAGCCGCCGGCGGCGCCATGTCCGACGTCGTGAAGATCACGGTGTTCCTCACGCGGATCGCCAACAACACCAAGGTGTGGGAAGCGCGGCGCGAGTTCTTCACCGGCGACTTTCCGGCCTCCACGCTGGTCGAAGTCAGCGCCCTCGCGGCGCCCGAAATCCTCGTCGAGATCGAGGCCATCGCCCATATCGGCAAGGGCAGGCGATAGACTCCAAACAGACCTCACCCTGAGGAGCGAACGCAGTGAGCGTCTCGAAGGGTGGGCACGCGCACCTCGTCCGTGGCCCATCCTTCGAGACGCGGACCTGCGGACCGCTCCTCAGCGACTGTGTCTGAGGTCAAGCGTTTTGCCATGGTGTCCTATCTCTGAGGATGGCGTTGAGGATGACAAGAAGTTTGCGGGCGA
>Ga0182739_1001914_pt1 | contig 20440 bp, 20 predicted proteins | sample eDN5th30CBELigBY_FD_128873 | JGI IMG/M metagenome (GOLD analysis project Ga0182739, IMG submission 128873) | Enriched backyard soil microbial communities from Emeryville, California, USA - eDNA 5th pass 30_C BE-Lig BY (version 2) (version 2) | ecosystem: Environmental > Terrestrial > Soil >...
AAGGGCGGGCTCATCGGGAAGCAGGTGCTCACCGGAGGGGATCCCGACGGCCGGGTCGACCGGCTGATCGCCGTCGCCTCGCCCTTCGGAGGGTCGGCGATGGCGCGCTGGACGCCCTGGCGCACGATGAAGGCGTTCCTCCCGACCGACGAGGTCATCCGCACCCTCACCGGCTCGCTCGAGGCCAACGCCCGGATCACCTCGGTGTTCCCGCGGTTCGACCCCAACATCCCCGAGGGGTCGCACCTGGACGGCGCCAGGAACGTCGAGATCCCCGTCGTCGGGCACTTCCGCATCCTCGACGACCCGGCGGCGGTGGCCGCGGTGGTGTCGGCCGTCGAGGCGTAGCGTGTGGCCATGAATCGCGATCAGAAGCTCGTGGTCACGATCGCGGTGCTGGCCTCGTTCGTGTCCTTCCTCGACGGAACCGTCGTCAACGTCGCCCTCCCGGCGATCATGCGCGAACTCGGCGGCGGCATCGCGACCCAGCAGTGGGTCGTCGACTCGTACCTGATCACACTCGGCGCGCTGATCCTGGTGGCGGGTTCGCTGAGCGATGCCTTCGGGCGCATTCTGGTGATGCGCATCGGGCTCGTGCTGTTCGGGGTGACCTCGATCGCGATCGCCCTGGCGCCCACTCCCGAGCTGCTGATCGTCGCGCGTGCCGCACAGGGCGTCGCCGGCGCGCTGCTCGTGCCCAGCTCGCTCGCGCTCATCACCTCGAACTTCCGCGGGGCCGCGCAGGCCCGCGCGATCGGCGTCTGGACCGGGATGACGAGCGTGGCCACCGTGATCGGCCCGCTGCTCGGCGGCCTCTTCGTGGACTTCCTGTCGTGGCGGTTCGTGTTCCTCATCAACATCCTGCCGATCGCCGCGACGCTGGTGCTGCTGGCGGTGCTCGGCCACCGCGACACCCGTCGTCCCGGGGTGCGGATCGACGTCGCGGGTGCGGTGCTCTGCACCGTGGGACTCGGCGGGGCGGTGTACGCCCTCATCGAGGCACCGAACCTGGGCTGGGGCAGTCCCGTCATCCTCGTCACCCTGATCGGCGGCATCCTCGCCTTCGCCGCATTCCTGGTGCGGCAGCGGTTCGCGGCGCAGCCGATGATGCCGTTGTCGCTGTTCCGGGTGCGCAACTTCTGGGCGGGCAACATCGCCACCGCACTGATCTACGGGGCGCTGTCGCTCAACTTCTTCGCGCTCGGCATCTACCTGCAGGAGGGGGCCGGCCTGCCCGCGACCCTGGCGGGTCTCGCCGCGCTGCCGGTGACGATCATCATGATCGTCGGCAGTTCGCGCGCCGGGGCCCTCGCGGGGCGGTACGGGCCGCGGCTGTTCATGACGGTCGGCCCGATCCTGATGGGACTGTCGGCGCTGTGGTTCCTGCTGGTGCGCGAGGACTTCGACTACTGGGTGCAGGTCCTGCCGGGGGTGCTGCTGTTCGGCATCGGGCTGACCCTCACCGTCTCCCCGCTGACGGCCGCGATCCTCGGCGCCATCGAGACCGAGCGTTCGGGCATCGCCTCGGCGGTGAACAACGCGGTGTCGCGGGTCGCGGGCCTGATCGTGATCGCGATGATCGGCTTCATCGTGGGCGGGAGGCTCGATCTGGAGGGGTTCCACCGCGCGGCGATCGTGACGGCGGGTCTCATGATCGCGGGGGGCCTGGTGTCTCTGGCCGGCATCCGCAACGAGTCGCAGCCGGGTCAGGACCCTGTGCCCTCCGGCACCTCGGCGGCCAGCAGCACCTGAGATCCGGAGGCGTCGCGCACCTCGACGCCGGCGATCTCCGCCAGGTCGAGACCCGTCGTGGCATTCACCCGGATCGGATCGGGGGAGGACACCGTCCAGGTGGACACCTGACTGGATGCGCCGGCGCGATCGATCACCCACATCGAGTACTCGACCGGCCCGTATCCGCCGTCGGGTCCACCGGGCGGGTGGTACCGGCAATCCATGTCGATGCGCGTGCCCCAGCCCTCTGGGGTGAGCGCGACGCGCGCCTCGACCGGCACCTCGGCAGCCGTCGCGACCATGTCGGCGGCGAACGCGGGAGACGGCGCGATGATCGAGGGCAGCACGAGTGCGAGAACTGCGGCGATGGCGGCGGCCGCCGCCAGCCCCGCGGTGAGGCGGATGCGACGCAGACTCCGCCGGCGCCGCTCGCGAGCCTCCACCCGCTGCACCAGATCCGCCGGGGGCGCCACGAGCTCGGGTTCCTCGAGCAGAGCGAGCCCGCGCTCGGTGCCGAGGCGCCCGAGCAGCCCCGGCATCGCGCTCAGTTCGGTGACCGCGGCCCGGCAGCGCTCGCAGCCGTCGAGGTGGTCTTCGTAGTCGCGGCGCTCGGCGGGGGAGAGGGCGCCGAGCACGTAGGCGGCATCCCATTCGGTGAAGCGCGCATGGACCGTCCCGGTCATCGCGTCACCCCCTTCTCTTGCAGTGCCAGGCGCAGGGCCCGGAGTCCGTAGTGCAGCCGGGACTTCACCGTGCCCTCGGGGATCCCGAGTTCGCGAGCCGTCTCTGCGATGCTGCGGCCGCCGTAGTAGCTGTGCACGATGACCGATCGGTGCTCGTAGGCGAGCCCGCCGAGGGCCTCCTCGACCAGGAGCGCCTCGAACAGCCCGTCGGTGCGGTCCCGCTCGGCGGTCTCCGGAAGGTCGCCGGTGGGCAGCTCGTGTCGTCGCCGGGCGCTGCGGAACTCGTCGATCACCAGGTTGCGGGCGACGGTGAACAGCCACGCCCGCGTGCTCTCGGGCGGCTGGCTGAGGATGCGCGGGGTGCGCCAGGCGCGCAGCAGCGTCTCCTGCACGATGTCGTCGGCCCCGGCGGTGTCGCCGGTCAGGCGGACCGCATAGCGCCAGAGCACGGCGGAGTGAGCGTCGGCGAGGGCGCGCAACGCCTCCGCCTCGTCGGTTCTCATCGCGCGCGCCTCCCCGCTCTCATCGGGACAACGAGACGGAGGCCCGGATGGTTCACAGTCCCCGCGACCCCCCGATCAGCAGCATCACCACGTCGACGAGCGCCGCCGCGATCACCAGGCGGAACAGGGCCCGGCTCGGCGCGCGGGTCAGCCCGGCGACGAGTCCCGCCGCGGCGAGGGTGAGCGAGGCGACGAGACCCCCGATCGCGAGGGGCGTGGCCGGCCCGATGCCCAGGGCGAGGCACAGCGCGGCGGCCGGCAGCGCGATCCAGACGGTGACGAGCGAGGCGAGCCGGCCGATGCGGTGCGGAAGCCCCCGCACCCCGGTGGCGGCGTCGTCCTCCAGGTCGGGCAGCACGTTGGCGAAGTGCGCCCCTGCGCCGAGGAGTGCTCCCGCCGCGACCACCCACCAGGCGGGAAGGGCGGGCTGATCGCGCGCGAGGGTCACGATCGCGGGAAGCGTGCCGAATGACACGAGGTAGGGCAGCACCGAGATCGCCGAGTTCTTCAGGCCCGCGTTGTACGCCCATGCCCCGGTGAGGAACAGCAGGTGGGCCAGCACGGCGGCTCCGCCGAGCGGCACCGACGCGATGACGGATGCGACAGCGGCCGCGATGGCCACGTCGCGTGCCAGCCGCGGGGCGATGTCTCCTCGCGCCACGGGTTTGTCCGTCCGGCCGACCGCGCGGTCGCGGTCGGCGTCGATCCAGTCGTTGGAGAGTCCGACGGAGGCCTGGTCGAGCACCATCACCAGACCGATGAGCGCCACGCGCCAGACGTCGAGGCCCGCGGTGATGGCGAGCAGGACCGCGATGACCGCTACGGCGCCGCCGGGTCCCGGGTGGGTCGAGAGCAGCAGCGCGCGCAGCCGGGCCATGGCTCAGGGTAACGGGCGCGCGGGGCCCGGGCGGTTAGCCTTGAGGGGACATGCAGCCCTTCGACGACGAGACCGCGCTCGCGAGCCTGATGCCCGGCCGCTGGAGCGTCACGGCCACCAACGACCCGGTGTGGCTGTCGGGCGAGCGGCGCGACCCGGTGTTCGAGTACGCGGTGCTCCGTGACCGCCCGCTGACTCTGTCGACCCGTTCCGAGTTCACCGAACCCGACGGCAAGCGCAAGACGATCCTGGGAACCGAGCACTGGCACGGCGACGGGTTCACCTGGCGGCCGAAGGGCGCGCGCGGCCTCGTCGTGCGCACGCACTGGGAGGTGCTGGGCGCCCGTCAGGGGCTGATCATCACCCGGTTCGCGAAGTCGGCGGTGAGCCAGGGCGGGCTGGCCGTCATGATCGCCGAGGGTGTCGACGGCTCCGGCCTGCGCAGCGTCGTCGCGGCCGACCCGCTGTCGTTCGGCCTCGCGATCCCCGAGTTCGCCGGTCTGACCTGGTTCGACCACGTGCCGCCGCTCGACTGACCGCGGCGCGAACGCTCAGCCGGCGAGCACGACCTCGGTCTGCAGGAACTCCGCATACGCGTCGAGGCGTCGACGCACGGCCCGCATCGTCGCGGCGCCGAACGTGTCGAACGCCGACACCCGGACTGTGATCGCCGTCCGGCCGGCGTGCTCGGGTGCCAACTGGGCCGTGCGGTCCGTATAACCCAGCACGAACTCGTCGAAGCCGGGCAACAGATGCACGCCCCGCGCGGCGGGCTGGAGCCCGGGCGATGGTGGTAGGTGCGGCCGTCTGCCTCGACCTGTTCGAGCTCGTCCGCCAGCGCAGGGCGAGTTCGCGAAGCGCCTCCTCGCGCGGAAGCCGGCGAGGGGACGGCACCCACTCCTCCAGCAGCGCCCAGCGGTCGCGGCCGGTCTGCACGAGCACGCCGGTCTGGGCGAGCTGCCCCAGCGTGTGGATGCCGCGCTGGCCGGCGGTCGACAGGCCCCCACCTCGAAGGCGGCGAGAAGCTCGGCGCCGGTGAGGGTCAGCATCCACCCGAGGTCCTCGGCCGCGAGAAGGTGCAGCGTCCCGCGCATCGGCCACGACCTGACGAACGCGCCGGACTCGTACGCCGTCTCGACGTCGGCCGCCGTCGCCCGGGCGTCCGCAGCCCCACCGACCAGAGCACCCCGGGAAGGTCCTGGCCCTGCATCGCCAGCGACCGGCGGACGGCTTCGGCGGGAGAGGGCGCGTCGGCCGAGTCGATCCCGAGCCCCGCCAGCCGCAGCGAGCCGCTGCGGTCACGGCCGGGCGATCACCAGACGCATGCCGACATCGAACGAGGCGAGCTCGCGGAAGCGGCCCCACTTCTCGTCCCACGCCCCCGAGGCCAGGTCGTCGCCGAGCTCGCGCTCGTAGCGGGAGACGACCGCGTCGTCGACGAAGCTCCAGGCCGACATCGCTCGGCGCACCTCCGGCTCGAGCGTGCGCTCGGGACGCGCGAAGAAGGCCTGCCCGAAGCCATCGGTGCAATCGGCGGGAACCGGCACGACCTGCACCTCGACATCGCCGCCGAGGGCCGCGGCGATCCGGTCGATGGCGGGCATGCGCGCCGCCTCGACGGCGTAGAGCTCCGGCACGTAGACCGGCTGCCACCAGGGGTCGCCGCCCTCCGGCGCGAAGGTGAGGATCGCGACCGGGCCGCGGCTGACGCGCCGCATCTCGCGCAGGCCGGCCTCGAGATCCGGCCATTGATGCACGGTGACGCTGGCCATCGCCGCATCGAACGCGTCGTCGGGGAACGGCAGGTGGTCGGCGGTCGCGTCGATCGCGCGGACGCGGTCGGCGGGGCGTTCCGCGCGCATCGATGCCGAGGGCTCGATCGCGGTCACCTCGAGATCTCGCGGCTCGTACGACCCGGCGCCCGCCCCGACGTTGATGACGCTGCGTGCGTCGCCGAGCGCCGCCCAGAAGATCGCCTCGATGCGGGGATCGGGCTGCCGGATGCGGGCGTAGCCGCTGCCGATCGTGCCGTAGTCGGCGTCGCCGGCGCTGCCGTCGTCGAAACGTGACCTCACCGCGGCTCCGCCTCCAGCAATCCCAGTTCCGACAGTCGAACGCTCAACCCGGCGCCGTCCGGAGCGTAGATCCACGGTACACCGCCCGGATGGGGCTCTCCGCCGCTGCGACCGCCGGCGAGGACCGCCTGGCCGCGGGTGAGCTGCCGGATGGCCACGGCGGCCACGCCGGCGGGATGCGCGGCGACGAAGTCGGCGTAGATGCGCTCATCGTGCTGCCCGTCGTCGCCGACCAGGATCCAGCGGATCCCCGGGAACTCACTCGCCAGTCGCTCGAGGTTGAGGCGCTTGTGCTCGGGTCCGCTGCGGAACCAGCGGTCGTGCGTCGGACCCCAGTCGGTCAGCAGCAGGGTCCCGCGCGGGTAGAGGTTGCGGCCGAGGAACCGGCTGAGGGTGGGCACCACGTTCCAGGCACCGGTGGAGAGGTAGACCACCGGCATGCCCGGATGGGCGCGCGTCAGGCGCTCATAGAGCACGGCCATGCCGGCGACCGGGGTGCGGGCGTGCTCGTCGAGCACGAAGGTGTTCCACGCCGCCAGAAACGGCCGGGGGAGTGCGGTCACCATGACGGTGTCGTCGATGTCCGACACCAGGCCCACCCCGACCGACTCGTCGACGATGAACACCGGGGCCTCCACGGCGTGCCCGCCCGGGATCGAGAGCCGGATGCGGTGCCAGCCGGGCGGGAGCGTCGCCTCGATATGCGCATCCAGCACCCCGCCCCGATCGGCGCGGATGGTCCGCCGCGTTCGCCCGGAGGTGACCGTCACATCGATGTCGCGGACGTGGACGTTGATGAAGCTGCGCCAGCCGCGGATGCTGGTGAACGCATCCTGCTGATCGTCACCGTCCTCCGGGCGCAGCAGCACGACCCGGCCGAGCACCCGCACCCAGCCGTCCCCGCCGTAGCCGGTGAATGGCACGATCGTCGGCACAAGACCCCGCTTGCGGCCCCGGCGTTCGCGGAACCGGTGCACGGCATCCTCGATCCGTGCCGCGAAGTGCGGGGCGCTGGTCATCCGCTCCAGTGTGTCACGCGCCGGTTTTCATCGGACACCGAGCGACGGAGCGCTAGAGTGGGCGCGATCAGGCCTGAGGAGATGCATCGTGCCCGAGACACAGCTGTCCACCCGTACCGACGCCGTCGCGTTGATCCGCAATGAGCCCGTGCAGGCGCGCAGCACCGCACGCCTTGCCGCCCTGCTCGACGCCGCGGCCCGGGTCGTCGACGAGATCGGGTACGAGCGCCTCACCACCGCCATGGTCGCCGAGCGTGCCGGCGCCTCGATCGGCACCGTCTACCGCTACTTCCCCGACCGCATCGCCGTGCTGCAGAGCCTGGCCGCCCGCAATGCCGAGCGCATGACCGACCGTGTGCTCGCCGAACTGCGCTCGGAGCAGCACCGCGACTGGGACTCGGCACTGACCGCGTCGTTCGGCCTGTTCGTCGAGGCGTTCCGCAGCGAGCCCGGATTCGCGTCGCTGCGCTACGGAGACGTGCTCGACCTGCGCCCCACCACCGAGGTCCCCGCGTACTCGGTGCTCGCCGACCAGATGTTCCGGGCGATCGTGGAGCGTTTCGGCCTGGACTCCTCGGACGAGGCCCGCGCCGCGTTCGAGGCCGCCGTGATCGCCTCGGATGCGATCGCCGCGCACGCCTTCGTGCTCGATCCGCATGGCTCGGAGGCCTACCTGGCTCTCGGCGCGCAGGCCACTCGCGCTCTGCTCGAGCCGCATTTCGGCGCCGTCGCGCGCTGAGCACGACCGGCATCTCCGCGCGGGGCCGGTCTTCCGGCTGCGTTGACGGTGGCTGCGAATAATGTTCGACTGAACCGTCGCGCGCCGCCCCGGCGCGCCCGATCGTCGAGGAGCGCACCGCCGTGATCGAGTTCCGCTCCGTGTCGAAGAGATTCCCCGATGGCACCCTCGCCGTCGACGATTTCAGCCTGCAGATCCCGGCCCGCCAGGTGACCGTCCTGGTGGGGTCGAGCGGGTCCGGCAAGACGACCCTGCTGCGCATGATCAACCGCATGGTCGACCCGACCTCGGGCACCATCGAGATCGACGGCCACGACATCGCAGGCGTCGAGCCGGTGAGGCTGCGGCGCAGCATCGGGTACGTGATGCAGAACTCCGGCCTGCTGCCGCACCGCCGGGTCATCGACAACATCGCGACTGTCCCGCGGCTGACCGGTGTCCCGCGGCCGGTTGCGCACCAGCGTGCACGGGAACTGATGGACACCGTGGGGCTCGACCGGTCGCTGGCCGAGCGATACCCCGGACAGCTCTCGGGGGGCCAGCAGCAGCGCGTGGGTGTCGCACGAGGCCTCGCGGTCGACCCCAACATCCTGCTCATGGACGAGCCGTTCGGCGCCGTCGACCCGATCGTGCGATCCGATCTGCAGCAAGAGGTGCTGCGCCTGCAGCGCGAGCTGGCGAAGACGATCGTCTTCGTCACCCACGACATCGACGAGGCCTTCCTGCTGGGTGACCGGGTCGTCATCCTGGAATCCGGCGGGCACATCGTGCAGCAGGGCACGCCGGAAGAAATCCTCGCCGCGCCGGTTAACGACTTCGTGGCGAGTTTCATCGGCTCCGACCGGGGCAAGCGCCGGTTGATCGCGAGCGAGCGGCGCGGCCGCGGCGACGACCGCGTGCTGATCGATGCGGGTGGCTACCCGGTCGGCGTCATCTCGGCGCCCGGCGGCAAGCTGGCCTCGGGCAGCGCCAGCCCGCGGTCGCGCAGCATCTCGAACAAGACCGACCAGGCCGGCGACGCCTGATGGTCTGGCTGTGGAACAACCTGGGCCTGGTGCTCGGACTCGCCGCGGAACATGCGCGACTGAGTGCGATCCCGATCCTGGTGGGTTTCGCAGCCTCCATCCCGCTGGGCTGGGTCGCGAGCCGGTTCGCCTGGCTCCGCGGCCTGCTGCTGACGGTGTTCGGCATCGTGTTCACGATCCCCTCGCTCGCGCTCTTCGTCGTCATGCCCCTGCTGCTCGGCACGCGCATCCTCGATGACCTCAACGTCATCGTGGCGCTCAGCCTCTACGCGATCGCGATGATGCTGCGCGGGGCGATCGACGGGTTCGGCTCGGTCTCGCCCGACGTGCTGCAATCGGCCACCGCCGTGGGCTTCGCGGCAGCGTCCCGGTTCTGGACGGTACAGCTTCCGCTCGCCGGCCCCGTGCTGCTGGCCAATCTGCGGGTGGTCTCGGTCAGCACCGTGAGCCTGCTGAGCGTCGCGGCGCTGATCGGCAAGGGCGGCCTCGGGTACCTGTTCACCAACGGCTATCAGCGGGCGTTCCCGGAGGAGATCGTGATCGGCATCGTGTTCACGCTGCTCATCGCAGCGGTCTTCGACATCGTGCTCGTGCTGCTCGGGCGGTTGCTGCTGCCCTGGTCGCGGCGCGCGGGGAGGGCGGCATGAACTTCTTTGCCGATGCCTTCGCGTACATCCTCGACCCCGCGCACTGGGCGGGCGACACCGGGATCGCCCAGCGGATCGCCGACCACCTGCTCTATACCGGGCTGAGCGTCGGGATCGCCCTCCTCATCGCCGTGCCGCTCGGGCTGCTCATCGGTCACACCGGACGAGGCCGTTCGTTCGTCATCGGTCTCACCTCGGCGGCCCGGGCGCTGCCGACCTTCGGCTTCCTGCTGTTCATCGTCCTGCTGGCGGGCCTCGGTCTCGCGCCGCTCATCGCGGTGCTCGTGGTCCTCGCCGTGCCGCCCCTGCTGGCCGGGGTGTACGCCGGCATCGAGGCGGTCGACCGGCAACCGGTCGACGCGGCACGGGCGCTGGGCATGTCCGAATGGCAGATCCTCGGGCGGGTCGAGATCCCGCTCGGGCTGCCGCTGATGCTCGGTGGCCTCCGCTCGGCGACGCTGCAGGTCATCGCGACCGCCACCGTCGCCGGCTATGTCGCCCAGGGCGGCCTCGGTCGCTACCTGATCGAGGGGCTCGCCCGTCGCGATTACACCCTGGCGGTCGTCGGAGCGGTGCTCGTCGCCGCCCTGGCGCTCGCCATCGACGGTCTCTTGGCCGTCGCCCAGAAGCTCGTCCAGCCGCGCGGGGTGTCCCGCGGCCGGGCGCGTCCCGCCAGCACCAGAGAGCGGCGCTCGTCCCGAGTGCCGGCGATCATCCGGACACCCACCACGGAAGGAAATCTCTGATGTTCACACGGAAGACGCGCGTTCTCGCCGGCGTCGCCGCACTCGGACTCACGGCGGCACTCGCCGCCTGCAGTGCTGCCGATCCGCTCGACGGAGGCGGCGACGGGGGTGACACCACGGCGATCACGATCGGCTCGCAGGGGTTCGCCGAGAGCGACATCCTGGCTCAGTTGTACGGGCAGGTGCTCGCCGCCAACGGGTACGAGGTCGACTACGCGGCCGGCATCGGCTCGCGTGAGACCTTCATCCCGGCGCTGCAGGACGGCTCGATCGACCTGATTCCGGACTACTCCGGCAACCTGCTCTACGGCCTCGACACGGGCGCCACGGCGACCTCCTCCGAGGACGTCGATGCGGCGCTGCCCGATGTGGTGGCCGAGAACGGCCTGGCGGTCGCCGAGAGCGCCCCGGCCGAGGACGCCGACGCACTGGTCGTCACCCCGGAGTTCGCGGCCGAGCACGGTCTGACCTCGATCGGAGATCTCGCGGGGATCGCCTCCGAGATCACCATCGGTGCCAACACCGAGTTCGAGGGCCGTCCGTACGGGCGTGCCGGCCTGGAGTCGGTCTACGGGGTGACCGGCTGGACGTTCAAGGCGATCGACGACTACGGCGGCCCCGGCACGCTGAGCGACCTGCTGGCGGACAACATCCAGGTGGCCGACATCTACACCACCACCCCGTCGATCAAGCAGAACGACCTCGTCGTGCTCGACGACCCGAAGAACCTGATCGCGGCGCAGAACATCGTGCCGCTGTTCAACGCCGAGTTCGCGGATGACGACTTCGCCGCGCTGTTGAACTCGGTCTCCGAGAAGCTCACCACCGACGAGTTGCTGAGCCTCAACGAGATCAGCGCGGGCGATGACAAGCCCTCGCCCGAGCAGGTCGCGAAGGACTGGCTGACCGCGCAGGGTCTGCTCTAGCAGCATCCGGGGCCGATACGGACCAACGGGGCGATCGCACTCGCCCGGAATGTCCGTATCGGCCCCGTTGCTAGTCGTCGAGGGTGTTGGCGTCGCCGTCGCCGGGGCTCGACCAGTGCCGGGCCTCCCGGCGCTCGATCAGCTTCTTGCCGACGAGCACCAGCACCACGAACAGCGCGATCGCCCCGACGAACAGGTAGCCGGCGTAGTGCAGTTGCTGCTGCAGGGCACGGAAACCGCCGGCGACCACCCACCCGACGGTGACGTACGCGACGGCCCAGATCACGCAGGCGGGAGCCGTCCAGGAGATGAAGCGCCGGTAGCTCATGGTGCTCATCCCCACGGTCACCGGCACCAGCGAATGCAGAACCGGCAGGAACCGCGAGACGAAGACCGCGATCCCGCCCCGGCGGTCGACGTAGTACTCGGCCCGGTGCCAGTTCTTCACGCCGATGCGCGCCCCGAGTCGGGAGTCCCGGATGCGCGGGCCGAAGAACCTGCCGAGGGCGAAGCCGATGCTCTCGCCGCAGAGGGCGCCGACGATGACCGCCACCAGCATCCCGGCGTACTGCGCGGGGTGGTCGATCCCCGTGCTGGCGACCAGCACGATCGAGTCGCCCGGGACGATCAGCCCGACCAGCAGCGAGGTCTCTAGCAGGATTCCGAGCCCGGCCAGCAGGATGCGGGCGAGCGGGTCGACCGACTGCACCAGGTCGAGCACCCACATGAGCAGGTCGTTGACGAGGGTCACGGCAGCGGCCTCCGCAGCGCCTCGAGGCGTGCCTGCCATGCGGCGAACCGCCCGGGTTCCTCCGCGGTCGCCGGGCCGTCGACCCAGGACGTGACGATGCGGATGCCGTGCACCGCGTTCAGCGCCCACACCTCGAGCCCCTCCAGCTCAGCCGGGGTCACGGACTCGTGCAGCACATCGATGCCCATGGCCGTCGTCAGGGCGAGGACCGAGCGCAGGGTGACCCCGTCGATCCGCTCGATGTCGCCGGCGGGCACGCAGAGCGCGTCGCCGCGCCACCAGGCCAGCGACGTCGTCGACCCCTCGGCGACGAACCCCTGCGGGCTGAGCAGCACGGCCTCGTCGGCCCCGTGCCGCTGCGCCTCGGTGCGCAGCCGCGTCATCGCCTCGAGATCCGGTCCCTTGAACCGCGCGGCGCGGCGCGGATCGCGCCCGGCATGGGTGCGCAGCACGATCGAGCGCCGCAGTTCGGGGGCTTCGCGCAGGCGCATCAGCAACTGCGGGGTCAGCAGCTGGGTGCGCAGTTCGACCCGCGGGAACCACAGACCCTCGCGCGGGATCGCGGCGATGCTCGCCTCCCAGAACACTCCCGGGTCCAGCTGAGGGTACCGGCCGCGCGGAATCGAGGTCATGAAACGGCTGCGATGCAGCTCGAGCGCGCGCACGGCGCCGTCGGCGACGAGCCACGAGTCGGCGGCCTCGATCGTCGCCGGAAGCACGTCGCAGTCCTCGCGCGGTTCCAGCCTTCCGTCCCGCCACAGGGAGACCGGGGCCGCGCTCATAGGATCAGGCTATGCCGCTGCGCCTACTGCGCCATCCGCTCGGAGGAGGATTCTCGGCGGCCGGCGTATTCGCCGCGCTGTACGGCGACGACACCGACGTCTTCTGGCTCGACAGCGGCCCGGCCGGCACCAGTTATCTCGGCTCGGGCGAGCGCTGGTCACCGTCCGCCCCGGTGCTGGATGCGGTGCGGGCCGAGCTGGCCGGCCCGGTCCCCGAGGCCGACGCCGACGCCCCGCCGTTCCGGCTGGGACTCGTCGGATGGCTCGGGTACGAGCTGCGCGGCGAGACGATGGGCGTCGAGGTGGCGCGGCGACCGCGCTTCCCCGATGCGGCGTTCCTGCGAGTGGATCGCGCGGTCGCGGTGGACGCGGACGGCACCGCCCAGCTGCTCGCCCTCGGCGAGTCGTGGCAGGAGCACGAGCACTGGGTCCGGTGGGCGAACAGCCGCCTCGCGGAGTATCGAGACCGCGCGGATCCCGAGGGTGTCGATACACCGGCTGCGCCGGCACGCGACGACCTCGCCGTCTGGCGCGACACCGACGCCGGGTACATCGCCAAGATCCTGGCCTGCCAGGAGGCCATCCGTGACGGCGAGGCCTACCAGTTGTGCCTCACCACCGAGGTCGAGGTGGCGGGGGAGTTCGACCCGGTCGAGGTGTACGCCCGCCTGCGGGCGCAGAGTCCCAGCCACCACGGTGCCCTGCTGCGCATCGGCGGAATCAGCCTGCTGAGCTCCAGCCCGGAGCGCTTCCTCGAGGTGGAACCGGGCGAGCGGGCGATCGTGCGCACCCACCCGATCAAGGGGACGCGGCCGCGCGACCCGGACACCGCATCCGACGCGCGCCTCAGGGACGAGTTGCTGGCCAGCGACAAGGAACGCGCCGAGAACGTGATGATCGTCGATCTGATGCGCAACGACCTGCAGCGGGTCAGCGATCCGGGCAGCGTCACCGTGCCGAGCCTGCTCGCGGTCGAGAGCTACCCGCAGGTGCATCAGCTGGTCAGCTCGATCCAGGGGACCCTGCGCGAGGGACTCGACGGCATCGACGCGATCAGGGCATGCCTGCCGGCCGGATCGATGACCGGGGCGCCGAAGCTGCGGGCGACACAGCTGCTCGAGAAGCTGGAGGGGCGCGCTCGCGGTCTCTACGCCGGCGCGTTCGGCTACCTGGGTCGCGACGGCCGGGTCGATCTGGCGATGACGATCCGCAGCATCGTGCTCGATGACCGGGGTGCGAGCATCGGCACGGGCGGGGGTATCACGGCGCTGTCGGTCCCCGGCGAGGAGGTCGCGGAGGCCCGGCTGAAGGCCGCGGCGCTGCTCGCCGCCCTCGGGGTCGCTACTCTGGATCACTGAGCCGCGACGCCATCGCTGTCGTCGCCACGGCAACCGACCCCCTCTGCACGGAAGTTGACCCTGTGACCCAGCACGACAGCGACGACGCGACCCCCGACGGCACCACCGACGACGCCGTCGAGTACGACTTCGCGCGCATCCAGGAGAAGTGGATGGCGCGCTGGGAAGAGACCAAGCCCTACGCGACCGACGATCCGGGCGACACGCGTCCGCGCAAGTACGTGCTCGACATGTTCCCGTACCCCTCGGGCGACCTGCACATGGGGCACGCCGAGGCGTTCGCCTACGGCGACATCGTGGCCCGCTACTGGCGGCTGCAGGGCTTCAACGTGCTGCATCCGATCGGCTGGGACTCGTTCGGGCTCCCGGCCGAGAACGCCGCGATCAAGCGGGGCATCGACCCGCGCGGCTGGACCTACGACAACATCGCGCAGCAGAAGGCGTCGTTCAAGCGCTACGGCAACAGCTTCGACTGGAGCCGCGAGCTGCACACCTCCGACCCCGAGTACTACAAGTGGAACCAGTGGCTGTTCCTGAAGCTGTACGAGAAGGGGCTGGCCTACCGCAAGGACAGCTGGGTCAACTGGGATCCGGTGGACCAGACGGTGCTGGCCAACGAGCAGGTTCTTCCCGACGGCACGTCCGAGCGTTCCGGTGCGGTCGTGGTGAAGAAGAAGCTCACTCAGTGGTACTTCAAGATCACCGACTACGCCGACCGGCTGCTCGATGACCTGAACCAGCTCGAGGGCTCGTGGCCGAGCAAGGTGCTGGCGATGCAGCGCAACTGGATCGGTCGCTCGACGGGCGCCGAGGTCGACTTCGTCATCGAGGGTCGCGACGAGCCGGTCACCGTGTTCACCACCCGCCCCGACACGCTGTTCGGCACGACGTTCATGGTCGTCGCCCCCGACTCCGAGCTGGCCGCGGAGCTGGCCGCGGGCTCGACCCCCGAGGTGCAGGCGGCGTTCGCCGAGTACCTGCAGCAGGTGCAGAAGTCCACCGAGATCGAGCGCCAGGACGCGGGACGCGAGAAGACCGGCATCCCCCTCGAACGCTGGGCCGTGAACCCGCTGAACGGCGAGCGCATCCCGGTCTGGACCGCCGACTACGTGCTGGCCGACTACGGCCACGGTGCCGTGATGGGCGTGCCGGCTCACGATCAGCGCGACCTCGACTTCGCGCTGAGGTTCGGACTCGGCGTCCGGGTCGTCGTCGACACCAACGCGCCGTCGACGGGTGCGCTGCCGATCATCACGCCCGAGATGCTCGAGTCCGGCGAGGTCCCGCCGCTCGACCCGGTCGCGACCGGCAAGGCGCTCGGCGGCGACGGGCGCATGATCAACTCGGGCCCGCTGGACGGTCTGAGCAAGAACAACGCGATCAAGCGCGTCATCGAACTGCTCGAGGCGGCGGATGCGGGGCGGGCCGCCAAGACCTATCGCCTTCGCGACTGGCTGATCTCGCGCCAGCGGTACTGGGGCACCCCGATTCCGATCATCCACGGCGACGACGGCTCGCTCACCCCGGTCCCCGAGGACCAGCTGCCGGTGACCCTGCCCGATCCGGCGGGGCTCGACCTGAAGCCGAAGGGCTCCTCGCCGCTGGGTGCCGCGACCGACTGGGTCACGGTCCCGGGCGGCCGGCGCGACCCCGACACCATGGACACCTTCGTCGACTCGTCGTGGTACTTCCTGCGCTACCTGAACCCGAACGACCCCGACCGGGCGTTCGACCCGGCGGAGGCCGAGAAGTGGGCGCCGATCGATCAGTACGTCGGCGGTGTCGAGCACGCGATCCTGCACCTGCTCTACGCGCGCTTCATCACGAAGGTGCTGTTCGACCTCGGCTATGTCTCGTTCACCGAGCCGTTCAGCGCGGTGCTCAATCAGGGCAGCGTGATCCTCAACGGCAAGGCGATGAGCAAGTCGAAGGGCAACCTCGTCGAGTTCGCCTCCGAGCTCGACGCGCACGGCGCCGACGCGATCCGCCTGACGATGGCGTTCGCGAGCCCGCCCGAGGACGACATCGACTGGGCCGACGTCTCGCCCGCCGGTGCCTCGAAGTTCCTGGCGCGCGCCTGGCGTGTGTCGGGCGAGGTCACCTCGAAACCCGAGGTCGAGTGGAAGGGCGGCGACACGGCGCTGCGGCGCCAGACCCATCACCTGCTCGCCGATGCCCCCGGTCTGCTCGAGGCGTTCAAGTTCAACGTCGTCGTGGCGCGCCTGATGGAGCTGGTGAACGCGATCCGCAAGACGATCGACACCGGTCCGGGAGCCGGCGACCCCGCCGTGCGCGAGGCGATCGAGGTCGTCACGGTGCTGCTGTCGCTGTTCGCCCCGCACACCGCGGAGGACATGTGGGAGCGCCTCGGCTACCACGGCTCGGTGTCGGCGGCCGGGCTGCGCAAGCCCGACACGACGCTGCTCGTGGAGGAGTCGGTGACCGCGATCGTCCAGGTCGACGGCAAGATGCGCGACAAGCTCGAGGTCTCGCCGACGATCAGCGCGGAGGAGCTCGAGGCCCTCGCCCGGGCCACGGCCGGGGTCGCCCGTGCCGTCGGCGACCGCGAGATCGTGAACGTCATCGTCCGCGCCCCGCGCGTGGTCAACATCGCCACGAAGGGCTGATCGCTTCTCGCTCACAGCGGGGCATCGCCGGATGGCTCCCCGCTTGATCCCGCACCGGATCGTGCCCGCACCCCGGCTCTCGTAACCTCCCCGGGTGAGTCCGGCGCCCGTCCCCGATCCCGCTCGGCGCAGTCTGCGGGCGGGCGCCCTCGTGGTGCTCGGTCTGGCCGGGGCGGGCATCGCCGTGCTCATCACGGCGCTCACTCCGCACGGCACGACGTCGGTCATCGCACCGGGCCCGTCTCCGAGCTCCCTGGCGCCGGCCGGTGTCATCTACGTGCACATCCTCGGCGAGGTGACGGTTCCGGGGCTCTACGCCCTGCACGCCGGCGACCGCGGGGTCGATGCGGTGGCCGCAGCCGGCGGGTTCACTCCCGAGGCCGACCCGGCCGCGCTGAACCTGGCCCGGCCGCTCGACGACGGCGAGCAGATCCTGGTCCCGGCCCTCGGCGAGGCCCCGGCCGCCGGCGCGGCGGCCGGAGGGCGGGTGAACCTCAACACCGCCGATCTCTCCGCGCTCGACTCCCTGCCGGGCATCGGCCCGGCGAAGGCGCAGGGCATCCTCGACTGGCGCCAGCAGCACGGCCGGTTCGCGAGCGTCGACGATCTTCTCGACGTGCCCGGCATCGGGGCCTCGACCCTCGACCGGCTGCGTGACCTCGTGACCGTGTGAGCCGCGACCTGAGGCTGGTGCCCGCCGCCGTGGCCGCCTGGCTCGCCGCAGGCATCGCGATCGGATGCCGGGACGGGCTCGGCATCGCCGTCACCCTCGCGTGGGCGGTCGCCCTCGTGAGCATGCTGCTGCGCCGTCGTGCCGCACTCCTGGCACTGGCACTGGTCGCGACGGCGGTGGTGCTGACGGCCGTCGCCGCCGGGCAGGTACGGCGCGAACCTCCGGAACTCTCCGGCGCGAACGGGCCGGTGACCCTCGAGCTCGAGATCACGGGTCGAGTCGTCGACGGCCGGGTCCCCGCGCACGCCGCGGGTTCACCGGTCCTGGTGTTCGGAGACCTGCCCGCGGTGCGCATCGGCGACACGGTGGTCGCGACCGGAGACCTCGAGCCCGCGGACGCCGGCGACGACATGGCGTTCCTGCTGTTCGCCGACGACACGGTGCGAGTGATGCGGCAGGCGGCCGGACCGCTCGCGGTGACCGCGGCGCTGCGTGAGCGCTTCGCCGAGGTCGCCGCCCGGCTGCCGGGACCGGGCGCCGGACTGCTTCCCGGTCTCGCGATCGGCGACACCTCGGCGGTCGGCGCGCGGCTCGATGCCGACATGAAGGTCGCCTCGCTCAGTCACCTCACCGCGGTCTCGGGCTCGAACTGCGTCATCGTCGTCGCCCTGGTCTTCGCGGCGACCGCCGCTCTGGGGCTCGGACGCCTGACCCGGGTGGCGACGGCGATGGCGGCCCTGGCCGGATTCGTGCTGCTGGTGACGCCCGAGCCGAGCGTCGTCAGAGCGGCGGTCATGGCGGCCGTCGCGCTCATCGCCCTGGCGTCCTCGCGGCCCGGCCGTGGCATCCCGGTGCTGTGCGTCGCCGTGATCGGCCTGCTGATCGCCGATCCCTGGCTCGCCCGCAGCTACGGCTTCGCCCTCAGCGTTCTGGCCACCGCCGGGTTGCTGGTGCTCGCCTCGCCGCTCGCCGACCGGCTCGCGCCGTTCCTGCCGCGCTGGCTGGCGCTGCTGGTGGCGATCCCGGTGTCGGCGCAGCTGGCCTGCCAGCCGGTGCTGCTGCTGCTCGATCCCGCGCTGCCGCTCTACGGCGTCCCCGCCAATGCCCTGGCCGAACCGGCGGCGCCTCTCGCCACCATCGGCGGGCTGATCGCCTGCCTGCTGGCGACACTGCTGCCGCCGCTGGCGCCGGTGGCTGCGTGGCTGGCCTGGCTCCCCGCCAGCTGGATCGCCGCTGTCGCGACCTTCGCCGCCGGGCTGCCCGGCGCCCGCAGCCCGTGGCCGGTCGGACCGCCCGGCATGGTGCTGCTGCTCGCGCTCACGCTGCTGGTGATCCTGCTCATCCTGCGGGCCGGCTCGCCGCGGCTGCGCGGCCGGCTGCGCCGGGTCCTCGCCGTCGCGGCGATCGCCTACCTCGGGGTCCTCGCGGGCGGGCACATCGTCACCGTGACCGGCCGGCCCGGCGACTGGCAGATCGCGATGTGCGATGTCGGGCAGGGCGACGCGACTGTGCTGCGCAGCGGTGCGGATGTCGCGCTCATCGATACCGGACCCGAACCCGAGGCGCTGGAAGGCTGCCTCGACGCGCTCGGGGTGGGGCGCATCCGGCTGCTCGTGCTCACCCACTACGACCTCGATCACGTGGGCGGCGTCGAGGCGGTGATCGGCCGGGTCGACCGCGTCCTGATCGGGCCGGTCTCGGATGCGGGCGACACCGCGATCGCCGACGCCCTGACCGCGGGAGGTGCGACGGTCACCCCGGTGCAGACCGGCGACGCCGGAGTCCTCGGAGACCTGAGCTGGCGGGTGCTGTGGCCGCCGCCCACGGGCGTGGCGCCCGGCAACGCCGCGAGCGTGACCCTACTGGTCGACGGTCCGCTCGATGCGCTGTTCCTCGGCGACCTCGGTGAGGAGTCGCAGCTGCGCCTCCTCGGTCGCGGCGGGGTGCCGCGGGTCGATGTGGTCAAGGTCGCCCACCACGGCTCGGCCGACCAGGCGGCGGCGCTCTATGAGGCGCTGGGCGCGGGGGTCGGGCTCATCGGGGTGGGTGCGGACAACGACTACGGGCATCCGACGCCGAAGCTGCTCGGCATCCTGTCGGCGGTGGGCATCCGGGCGCTGCGTACCGACCTCGATGGGCTGATCCTCGTCGCGCCCGGGGCGGACGGCATCCGGGTCTGGAGCGAGCGCGCCGGCGTCGCACCCGCGCCGTAGGCTGGCCTCATGGCGGCACCGGCGAAGCGCGCGACGAGCAAGGTCGCGATCCCGCAGCTCGCGTGGGACGCGATCCGTCCCGCCCCGATCGTGCTGGTCTCCGGCACCGAGCCGGTGCTGGCCGACCGCGCGATCCGGCTGCTGCGCGACACGTTGCGCGCCGAAGATCCGACGCTCGAGGTCTCCGAGCTCGACGCCGCCGACTACGCCCCGGGCGAACTGCTGACCCTGGCCAGCCCGAGCCTGTTCGGCGAGCCGCGGTTCATCCGCGTCGCCAATGTCGAGAAGACCGGCGACCTGTTCCTGGAGGAGGCGCTGGCCTATCTCGACGCCCCGGCCGACGACACCTACCTGGTGCTGCGCCACGCCGGCGGGGTCCGCGGCAAGAAGCTGCTCGATGCGCTGCGTTCGGGCACCGGCGGTGCGATCGAGGTGGTCTGCGCCGAGCTGAAACGCGACAGCGACAAGACCGACTTCGTGCGGGCCGAGTTCCAGCAGGCCGGCCGGCGCATCGCGCCGGGTGCGGTCCGCGCCCTGGTCGACGCCTTCTCAGAAGATCTGGCCGAGCTCGCGGCGGCCTGCCGCCAGCTGCTCGCCGATACCGACGCCGAGATCAGCGAACAGCTCGTCGCGAAGTACTACGGCGGCCGGGTCGAGGCCAATGCCTTCGCGGTCGCCGACGCGGCGATCGCCGGGCGGCACGGCGAGTCGCTCGGCCTGCTGCGGCACGCCCTCGCCTCGGGCGCCGACCCGGTGCCGATGATCGCGGCGATCGCCAGCAAGATCCGCACGATGGCCAAGGTCTCGGCCAGCAGCGGGCCGCCCGCTCAGGTCGCATCGCGCCTCGGGCTGGCACCCTGGCAGGTCGAGCGGGCGATGCGCGACCTCAGGGGCTGGAGCGATGAGGGTCTCGGTCGCGCGATCGAAGCGCTGGCCGACACCGATGCGCAGGTGAAGGGCGGCGGGCGCGACCCGGTCTACGCCCTCGAACGCCTCGTCGAGAACCTGTCCCGCCGCGGGTAGCGGCGGCGGCTCGTAGGGCGGCGATTCAGAGCGCGGCGA
>Ga0182739_1001915_pt1 | contig 20440 bp, 16 predicted proteins | sample eDN5th30CBELigBY_FD_128873 | JGI IMG/M metagenome (GOLD analysis project Ga0182739, IMG submission 128873) | Enriched backyard soil microbial communities from Emeryville, California, USA - eDNA 5th pass 30_C BE-Lig BY (version 2) (version 2) | ecosystem: Environmental > Terrestrial > Soil >...
CTCATCCAAAGCACCCTGCCCGTCGGGCGGCTGCGGATTAAATCAGTAGACACGGCTAAGCATGTAGTACCGACAGCGGAGTACTGGCGGACGGGGGTTCAAATCCCCCCGGCTCCACCAAATCCAAAGAAGAAGACGCCCTCGGGCGTCTTTTTTTGTGCCTGGCATTTGGGCGCTGCGGGTCGAAAAAAATCGGATTTAACCCCTTTCTTGTAGGGCGTTTCCCAAAGATACTGCCTGCGCCTGTTTTCCGTTGCGGTCATTTTTTCAGGGTTTTAGTCTCGGTGGGTCGTTGCTCATCAGCGACCGGCTTTGACAGGCCGCAACGATACACAGCGCGCACTACCGTTCATGGCGGTTGTGCATGGGGCACGCTCGCGTGCGCCGGTTTCTGTGTTCGCCGGTCTGTCAACCCATGCACAGCTGCCACCATTCCGTTTGACAGCGGGGTGGCGGTGGCCCCTATCGAGAACACAGTAAAATGCTAAAGATCGTTCCTGACCCGCCTCACCACCTCCACTCCCTGGAAGACACGATCATGATGGCCTCGGACTACGCGCTCTGTGCAGAAGCCGTAGCCCAGCAGGCAATACTGATGCAGCCCAAGTCACCCGCATCGGTGTTGATCATGGCCTCGATGCACGAGCTTGAAACCCTGCGGCGGTTACTCGAATCCGCGCTGACGCAAATACAGCAAACAGCCAACCCGCAACCGATGCATTGATTCGCAGACCGAGCGAAAAGCCTGCGCAAGCCCGGCTTGCCGGCGCACCAGCAGAACCAGGGAGATTGATCAATGACAACCGAAGACACCCAATGCACAGTTGGTAAAACCATCTTCTTTCAAGGCGAAAACCAGACCCACCCACTGTTCCGCATCGAAGCAGGCATTCCTTGTCAAAACGCCCGCGAACAGGCCTCGGAACTGATGGGCTATGCGCGGGACCTGACCATCGACGGACTGATGGAAGACAAGCCCAAACTGATCTGGGCGGCGCACTACCTCTGTGCCTTGGGCAAAGCGCTACTGGATGATGCCGAACTCGGCATGATGCGTTGAATCACGCACCGCGATGTTAAAGGGGTCAGCGTACCGCTTGGCCCCTGTCACTCCAATCGATCAACGCCAAGGGATGCGGTCATCCTCAGCAACCGTCGCATTGATGCGCCGCAACATCGCCATCAACCCATCATGCAACCCGGTGCGCGTCGGCTTATGTCCAGCCAGTTGCTGCTGGATGAGCGCTCCCGGCCCGTTGTAGATCTCTTCGAATGTCCCGTCACGGTTCATACGAATGCCCAGGTAATAGTCAGGCACATGGTGCACCGGGAACGTCAGGCTCGTACCAAACGTGCTCTTGATCTGAACATTACGCCCCTCGTCGCAGACCGCATCGTGGTGCTTTGTCAGCCCTTCGTTCAGCGTCAACTTGTAAGCCAAGCTGGCGACTACTTCCCCGATGTCACCGACTAAACGGCCATCCAGGGTGAATGGTTTGCCAGGGTAGGCAGACTGTAGCTGGGAGACGGCAGCGAACAGCCCTCCAAAGCGTTTTGGATTTTCGACTCAATCTTGGGGGACGCAGCTGCTGACATATCGACCGATTAGCAAGCGCCCCGACCGTGGACGCCACGACCACCTTGTCGGATCGGCGCCAACATTATCTGCGGTGAAGCCTCACTGAGGCAGCAGACAACTCCTTCACTTGTAAGGCCTCATGTAAATCAGACAAGCGTCGTCCGCCTAGCCTGATCTCGCACTCCCACACAATCATGACCGTCCAGCCTTTGGCCTCCAGCGCTTGGACATTTTCGAGGTCTCTCTCAACGTTTCTTGAAAATTTTTCCGCCCAGAATTCGCTCCGAGTCTTAGGTGTAGTAGCGTATCGACAGCCCGCATGTCGATGCCAAAAACATCCATGTACAAATATACAGGTCCGCAGCTTGGGCATTACAATGTCAGGCTTGCCAGGAAGGTCCTTGCGGTGCAGGCGAAAGCGATAGCCCAAAGCATGAAGGAAACGACGCAATGCGAGCTCAGGCTGAGTATTTTTGCCGGTTATCGCAGCCATCATCCGAGATCTGGTCACTTTATCTACAACATCCACTTTCGATTACCTTTGGCAGATGTAGCTCATGAATTGTAACAACCCTTTACAGGTCGTGGATCTCTTCGCTGGCCCAGGTGGCCTTGGTGAGGGTTTCTCTTCACTCAACGAGGGCAGAAGCTTTGAAGTATTAGTCTCAGCAGAAATGGACCCGTTCGCTCGATCTACGCTAAGACTCCGTGCATTTTATCGAGCTCTGAAAAAAAACAATCCAGCAGCCCTTGACGATTATTATTATTTCTGTGAGACGGCCGGCGCATCACAACCTTGGACTTCGAAAAGCTCTAAAGAATGGCAACATGCTGAAAAAGAAGCCCGCCAGATCAAACTAGGAAGCGCCGAGGGGAATGCCGAGCTAGACCGCATTCTGGAAGCCAGACTAGATACCAGCAAGCCATGGGTTCTGATCGGTGGCCCTCCTTGCCAAGCTTATTCTATTGTTGGACGAGCGCGTAACAAAGGGAATGCTGAGTACAAAGCAGAGGATGACCATCGCCACTTTCTCTACCGAGAATATCTTCGGATAATTCAGAGCAAACGCCCTGCAGTGTTCGTCATGGAAAATGTCAAAGGCATTCTTTCCTCAAAAGTTGGCGGAACTGAAATATTCCCACAAATTCTTCAAGACCTCGCTGACCCTGACGCCGCCTTGGGTATCAAAGACGGGTGCGGTACAAGATATAAAATTTGCTCCTTGGTTTCGGATGACATCTATGAATCAGGCATGTCGCCAGAATCACTTGACTTCAGTAACTTTGTGATACGCGCTGAAGACTTTGGTATCCCACAAGGCCGTCACCGGGTCATTTTGATTGGTGTATCAGAAGACTACGTCGACGGAGTAAATGAGCACAAGCTGGCAACTGCCGAACCAGTTACGGTCGGGGACGTAATCGGCAACCTTCCCCCACTGCGAAGTACGCTTTCGAGGGGCGGTGACACTCCAGACAAATGGTGCAGCGAAGTTTTAAACCACCTTGACACATTATACGCAGATCTAATTTCCTCTGGAAAACAAGATCCAAACCTTGAAATGAATCTTAAGATATTTCGGGATTCATTTTCAGGTGGTCGTTTAAATAATGGTGGATTGAGGGTAAGAAAGACAATACTTTGGAGTGGCAAAACAAAATCAGACGAATTGAACTCTTGGTTTACAGACGACCGATTAAGCGTTTGGCTAAACCATGAAGCTAGAAGCCACATGAGCGCTGATCTTAAGCGATATGTGTATGCCTCCGTCTTTGCACAGGCTCACCATTTCTCTCCAAAGGGCCATCAAGAATTTAATCTTCCTGGATTGGCTCCTGACCATAAAAACTGGGAAAGTGGCAAATTCAGTGATCGCTTTAGAGTACAGCTGGACCACCAGTACTCCTCAACAATCACAAGCCACATATCTAAAGATGGCCACTACTTTATTCACTACGACCCTAATCAATGCCGCAGCCTAACTGTTAGGGAGGCAGCCAGACTGCAAACCTTCCCAGATAATTATTTCTTCTTAGGCAATCGCACGCAGCAATACCATCAAGTTGGTAACGCCGTACCACCTCTTCTTGCAAGTAAAATCGCCAAAGTAGTAGAGCGCATAATTAAGGGGGGGGTCAAAACTGCGAATCCTGCAGGAGTAGTTGCCTCGATGATCATCTAAAGCGGGGCAGCGGCTAGTCCTAAGCAGCGCGGACTGGAGATGTGGCTTGCATTATAGTCGAATTTGTGCAACGAATAGTGGCCAATGGATGTCACTCCTTGCCGGTTTCGGTTTCAGCCGCACGCAGGGGAACTATAGAGAATCAATACAAGCCTTTTGGGGGGTTGGAATGCTGTTGGAGAGAGCCTCGGTTGCCCTGTGTACTAGGAGACTGGTGCGATGATAGAAGTTCAGCACCCTCCCCACGCTGCCTCGCTGCTCGAATCAATGCGGTCAATTGGCTACACCTTGGACTCGGCCCTAGCAGACTTAATTGATAATAGTATTTCCGCCCATGCTAAGGAAATTCATATTGAGTTTCGTCCCGTCGATAACCCTTACATTGCGATAATTGATGATGGGAAGGGGATGTCGCATGAGGTGTTGCAAAATGCGATGCGACACGGCAGCAAGAATCCCCTCTTAGAAAGAGGGGACGATGACATGGGTCGCTATGGCTTAGGGCTCAAGACGGCCTCCATATCCCAATGCCGCCGGATGACGGTTATATCCAAACAAGATTCTGATATAACAGCATTCTGTTGGGATCTCGATGTTGTTATCGAAAAAGGCGCTTGGGTCATGCTTCAGCTTGAAGCTTCAGACTGCCAAGCTTTACCTCATTTCAGTCAGTTGCTATCTAAAAAATCAGGAACGATCGTACTGTGGCAAGAACTCGACAAGTTGCTTGTGGGGGAAGCTGATCCAGAGAGCGCATTAGGAGCAAAAATGCTTGCAGCCCGCGAGCATCTATCACTTGTATTCCATCGCTTCCTCGTAAAAGAAGGCAGCAAACCGAAAATATCAATGGCTTTGAACGGTTCTGCAATTGTTCCGTTTGATCCTTTCCTCGCCAATCATAAAGCTACTCAGCCTTTGGATGAGGAGAAATTTTTTGTCGAAGGCAAAAGAGTAGTAGTAAAGCCTTTTATTTTGCCGCACATGAGCAAGCTCAGTAGTAATGATGTCCAGGCAATAGGTGGAAGTGAGGGCTTTAGAAGCCAACAAGGATTCTATATATATAGAAATAGAAGACTAATCATTTGGGGAACTTGGTTTCGATTAGCAAGAAAAGACGAACTCAGCAAGCTTGCACGAGTACGAGTGGACATCCCTAACGCGCTTGATCATCTTTGGACTTTAGATATCAAGAAATCGGCTGCTCATCCTCCTGAGCTGGTTAGGCTTAACTTAAAACGCACAGTGGACAGAATCAGATCAGCGAGTGGTAGGACGATCGCTTTTAAAGGTCGTAAAATCTCCGACTCTGACGTTGCTCCTGGCTGGAACGAAGTTCTCGATAGATCAGGTGTTAGATTCGATATAAATCGTAGCCACCCACTAATTTCAGAGTTTTCAAAGTCTCTCGACAAAGAAGGAAGAGCCCGATTAAACCTACTTTTAGGGGTTATCGAGAGCTCATTTCCTGCGGACGCATTATACAATCGTATGGCAAGCGACGTAAGACCTGACTTCGCTAGCGATAGCGCGGTCGAAAACATAAACGAGATGATTTCTAAAATCTTGATAAGTATGCCAGCAGATTCACCGACTAAAAGACAGTTACTAATGTCGCTTCATTTGATTGAGCCATTCAACCTATACCCAGAACTGACAAAAAAAATTGTTGAGGAATATGAGTCGTGAGTGAGACTTCAAGGATGGTGTTGTCAGCGAATGCTCGTCGCTTGGAATTAGGAGTTATCACAGCCCTAACAGTTGATGGGATACCAACCGAAGGTGCCATTTTTGACTTGGCGTCCACCCTTAGGGTTATCCCACCTTACGCTGTCACGGATGACGAGTTTGAATTAGTTATTAAGCGACTTCATGAAGCACTCACAGTTGATATGGGATTGGGAGATTGCGTCTATGATGAACATAATCCTTGGCTGAGAGCCAGAAAGGCTGCAATCGAACCATTTTACTGGAATCGCTATCAGACAGATCTTTTGAAGCAAGGCTGGGGACCAAAAGTTGTCAATTCGCTAGACAAGGTCACGGATGAGATCCTAGATTTGATGGGAGACCCGTCAGGCCGTACAGGATGGCCACGCCGAGGTTTAGTAATGGGCGATGTGCAATCGGGAAAAACATCCAACTATACAGGTTTGATTTGCAAGGCAGCAGATGCTGGATACAAGCTAGTAATTCTGTTGACGGGAACCTTGGAAAGCTTGAGGAGACAAACTCAGGAACGTTTAGATGCTGGATTTGTAGGGTTGGATAGCTCGGGGGTCGTAAACAATCGAAAGCGCCACCGTAAAGAAATAGGAGTTGGCTTAATCAATGGTGCCCGCTCAGCGGGTGTTTTCACCTCTACAGTAGGAGATTTTAGGGCAGCAACTGTAAACCAACTTGGATTTAGGCTAAATGACTACAGAGAGCCTGTACTGCTTGTAGTTAAGAAAAATAAGCGAATCCTAGAAAATCTCGCAGAGTGGTTAGTTAACTACAACGCCGGCGCTGGCGGCAACATCGACATCCCCTTATTACTTATTGATGACGAAGCGGACAATGCTTCCATCAACACAAACCCCAAAAAAGCGACTGCTATAAATTCGGGAATACGAGGATTACTTAAAGTCTTTCCTAGATCGAGCTATGTCGGCTTTACCGCAACTCCATTTGCTAACGTATTCATTAACCCCGAAACAACGAATGATGTCGAGGGGGACGATCTATTCCCTCGTGACTTTATTTATACTTTAGATGCACCAACAAATTATGTCGGTGCAAGCCGGATTTTTGGTGAGAACTCGGACCTAAAGCTATTAGAAGTAATTGATGATGCCGAGGAATACTTTCCTCGCGGACAGACCTCTGACAGCGTTGTGGAAGGCGTCCCGCCATCGCTTAAAGATGCTATTACATGCTTCTTTTTAGTCAACACTATAATGGACATCCGAATTGGGATGCCGAAGCATAGATCTATGCTGGTGAACGTTAGCCACTTCACCTTAATACAGAATCAAGTCCGAGACATCCTCGACCATGAAGTCCGGCTGATGCAGGGAGATATTCGAAATTATGCTTCCTTGCCTTTCAATGAAGCGATGCGCAATCGCTCCATTGAATCTCTACACAATGCATTTCAGCGTAATTTTTCCAATCTAGGCGTAACTTGGAAACAGGTCCAAGGTCAACTTTCGGCTTCAACGATGCCAATTCAGACTACTGCCGTAAACCAAAAAAGTGGACCGGCCAGCCTAGACTATACCGCCTATAAAGAACACGGATTGAGGGTAGTAGCAGTTGGTGGCAATAGCCTAGCGCGTGGTTTAACGCTAGAAGGGTTGTGCATTAGCTATTTTTATAGAACCACACAGATGTATGATGCATTACTTCAAATGGGAAGGTGGTTCGGCTATCGAGTCGGCTACGAAGATCTATGTAAGATCTGGATGACTGAAGAAACAGCTGATTGGTATGCACATATTTCCGAGGCTACCGACGAACTTCGTAACGAAGTTCGCCGAATGCAGAACTCTCGCCTTAAGCCAATTGATTTTGGATTACGCGTGAGATCGCACCCGGAGTCCTTGCTTATTACCGCCAGAAACAAAATGAGGGACTCGGATGAAATCGTTCAGATCATATCAATTACCGAAGAGAGCTTAGAGTCCCCTCGATTACTGAAAGACGCCTCGATAATTTCTTCAAACTACAAGGAAGCGCAGAATTTCATACGCGCAGTGACAACCAGCTTAGGCCCTAAAAAAATAGATGATGGTGCCTTCCCGGTATGGCGGTCTGTACCGAAGGAACTGGTCGTAAAATTCCTCAAGGCATTTATCAATCATCCTCTTAGTATTAAGTTACAGACGGCGAGCTTGGCTGATTTTATTGAAAAGTCAACAGACAGCAAGCTTAAACTATGGGATGTGGCTTTACCAACAGGCAGCGGCAAGACGATTGAACTCACAGAAGAAGTAGAAATCAGAAGAAGGATTCGTAAGATATCTACTGATGACAATATAAAAGCCTTACTCGTCAACGGAACTAAGCTGCGAGTGGGGTCTGCAGCCGATGAGAAAGCGGGGTTGACTAAGGTAGAAATCGAGGCAGCAGAAATCAGGTACAGAAGCGAGTCCAAAAAAAACATTCAAACAATCCCAGGAAAAGCATATACTGCCGTTAGGCAGGCACCTTTATTACTAATCCATTTGATTGAACCAAGAGTCGAAGAGGGTAAAGAAGCTGATTTTCAACTTCCGCCCAACTGCGAAGCTCTTGTGGCTATAGGCCTTAGCTTCCCATCTCTTGATGTGAGCAGTCATCGTGTAGCTTATCGTATTAACTTAGTCGAACTCCGAAATATGTTGTCTGGGGAAAGCCCCTCAATTGATGACAATGATGATGAGGACGACGATGATGTCGAGTAAGGTTAAGTCCATTTGGGAGGCAGTCAAGTCGGAAGCGGCCGGATCAGGATTTCGCAGGGTTGACGTAGAGCACATTCTTGACTTCTACGCAGGTGTGGACTCCTTGGGTAGATTCACTCTTCTGTTGATTACGAAGCAAAATCCCAGCGTCGATTTAGAGCTCCAATCCGTAAAAATCCATACTGTACTCCGGGAAGATGGCCGATGGTCTTTACTTTTTATACTGGAAAAACCAGAGCTCTTTGAGCTATTTAGATTATTCTGTGAAGACTTAATTTCATCTTCACGTCGATGCGCAGATAAATCTAAAGGTCTTCCGTTCGTTTTGGCGCGTCTCGTAAGCTGGCGCCTTCTGTTTGAACGAGGCAATCTCGAGCTTTTGAGCGAATCACAAGTCCGGGGATTGAGCGGTGAGCTTCTGCAGCTTAAATCACTTATTGAGAAAATTAGCGCGCCCGCGGCTGTTCAGAGCTGGAAGGGGCCTGACCGGGCTGATCAAGACTTCCAATTCGAAAACCTCGCTTGGGAGGTCAAAACTGTTTGGCCATCAGCAAACGAGGTCACCATAGCCTCCGAAAGACAGCTCGATTACACCCACCGTGTTTTGCAACTTGTCGTTGTACAGCTGGGGAGCGGATCAGAAAATTCAACTAATGGCTTCACATTAAACCAGTTAGTTGATTGCATTCGAGAACTGCTTAAGTCAGATTTTGAAACATACTCAGCCTTTGAAAACTCTCTGTTGAGATATGGATACTCCACGCACCCAGAGTATGACAATCAAACACTTATATTGTATAGCGTCACCCACTACGAAGTGACAACTGGCTTCCCTTGCATCCGACCGCAGGATTTGCCACCAGGTCTTTCCAGCGTAAAATACAAGCTGAACCTTAACAACTGCACACTTTTTCAAATCTAGCGCACGGGTAATTTCATATGGATCTTGAGACCTTCCATAAAGATGTTATAGAGGCTGTCCGCTCGAAAGCAGAGTCTTCACGCGACTTCATTCGTACTGCTTTTGTGGAAGACTGTGGCGATAGACTCATAGAGGCAGAAGAGCTTCTATCTTTTGAAGTTTGTCGATTCGAAGGCGTTAACGGGAAACGCAAAAAACTTCGCATAGACGGCTATGCATTTGACGAAGCGGACAATTCGATGGCGCTTCTGGTCGCTGACTTCTTCAATGAAGATGAAGTTACCTCATTCGTCACCTCTGACGTTAAGACTGCGATCGGTGACCTGCGTGCTTTTGTTGAGGAAGCATTGGAAGGAAACTTAACTGACGGCAGTGTGGACGAAAGCCAACCCGGGCATGGTTTTGCGTGCGACCTAATGGATTGGCATTCAAAAATAACTAAATATCGCTTCTATTTCGTCAGCGACGGGATTCTGAAAACTCGCCAAAAAGGATGGCCTGAAGAACAAGTGAGAGGAACCCCCGTAGAGTTCCATATCTGGGACATCGGCAGATTCCATTCTGCTTATATATCAGCTACAGGAAGGGATGATCTTGTAGTAGATTTTTCATCAAATGGAAACAATGGTCTGAAGTGCCTTGCTGCTGCCGAGTCTCAAGGGGACTATAGCGCTTATCTCTGCATGATTCCTGGCGATACCTTGGCTGACATATACGACATGTACGGCAGTAGACTGCTTGAAGGTAACGTTCGAACTTTTCTTAGCACTAAAGGAAAGGTTAACGCAGCCATTCAAAACACAATACGTAACCAGCCCGAGATGTTCTTCGCCTTCAACAATGGAATTGCAGCAACGGCTGAAAACGTCGAACTAGAGGAAGATGCAGGAGGGGTAAGAATACGAAGCGCAGTGAACCTCCAAATTGTGAACGGTGGGCAAACAACTGCATCATTAGCATTTGCAAAAAGAGGCGGTGCTGCACGCAAGGAGTGCTTAGATCTCTCGAAGGTTATGGTGCAAATGAAGCTTTCGGTTCTGCCTCCAGAAAAAGCAGGAGAACTAACTCCAGAGATCGCCCGTTACGCAAACAGCCAAAACAAGGTCAGCGATGCCGACTTCTTCTCCAACCATCCCTTCCACATTCGACTTCAAGAGTTCTCCCGTAGGCTATTTACCTCGCCAACCGGTGGGGCGCAGTTTGGGACACACTGGTTTTATGAGAGAGCTCGCGGACAATATCTAAATGAGCAAGCGAAGCTCTCAAACGCTCAAAAAAATCATTTCTTAATGCAAAACCCAAAAAGTCAGCTTTTCACAAAAACTGACGTTGCAAAATATGAAAATAGCTGGCGCGAGCAGCCTCACAGAGTAAGCATGGGCGCCCAGAAAAACTTTATATATTTCGCCGATACAGTCTCTAAATCATGGACAGCGGATGGAAAAATATACAACGAAGAATATTTTCGTAAGGTAGTAGCTTTAGCTATAATTTTCAGAAAAACAGAGTCTTTGGTCAGTCAGCAGCCTTGGTACCAAGGAGGGTACCGGGCAAACATCGTGACTTACTCAATCGCTAAGCTGCATAACTTAATATCTGAGGACGCACTTGGCAAACAGTTAAACTTCAGGGCGATCTGGGATTCACAAGCTGTTCCACAATCACTATGTGATCAGTTATCTACCATTTCAGAAAAAGTTTTCTATGTTCTAACCGACCCTGACAGACCTAAAGATAACGTAACTGAATGGGCGAAAATGCAGGCCTGCTGGGAGCAGGTGAAAGATACAAAAATACAATTGGTTTCAAACGCAGACGACTTCCTCCAAGAAGTACGTCAATCTGTCGAAGACGGGAAAAAGTCTAAATCAACACAGAAGACTGATGACAGCATTCAAACTCAGATCTTGGTTGTTGATTTACCAGGCGCAGAGTGGGCGCGACTATTGAACTGGGGAGTTAAAAAAGAGAAACTTTCTCCTAGGCAAGTTAGCTTATTGAAAACTGCCACTCAAATACCGCACAAGCTGCCTACAGAACGCCAATGCATCGAACTTTGGAAATTGAGGGGGCAAATGATTGAAGATGGCTACCTTGCCCTTTAAATAAACCCTACGGATAAAAGTGGTGAAATACCACTTTTATCTTCCCATCACAGTTTTTATTTCAACATTACTTTATAAATCTTGCCACCTAGGATTTTAGAGCACTCACCCAAATGAGAATGATATGCATCACCCCACAAAGGCTGGTCGGTTACAACTCAGCTGTTGACCAGATGAAAGACACCTACGGCATTCCTATGAGTATTCCAAGCTAGTTAAACTTATAAAATAAACGTTATTAATCAATCTATTAATCGCCAAATTCAACTTCCCCCGGCTCAGCTACAGCCCTCCCGATCCGGTAGGCTACCGCAGCCGGCGATGGCAAAGGATGTAACTACCCCAACTGCCCCTAAACGCATCGTACGCCGCTAACGGCAAGCTGATGCCCTCACGAACCGCTCGAGCATAAGCTTCCTCTTTCCCCTTCCCCGGCAAGTAAACCCCCAAGGCTTCAAGCCGAGCCATCTGCTCATCCAACCGTGAAGCAAAGCACTCATCCAGCAACCTGGGAGCAATACCAACCACCAGCATCCCAGCCCCAGGCGATTCACTACCAGCACGGAAATCCGCTGCATCCAACGACCAATTGGCCCCCGTCACCCCCGCCGCAAGCACCTCAACCATCAACGCAATATTAGCCCCACGACCGCCCCCAAATGCCAGCAATGTCCCATGCAGTGCCTCCCGCGCGCTGCGCGTTTCATTCCCTTGTGCATCAACCGCCCAGCCTGCCGGTATCGCCTCCCCTGCTTCAGCGGCCCGCAGCAGGTTTACGTAAGCCGTGGCGCTGCTAGCTTGGTCAATCGCCAGTAACCGCCCCGTGTCACTGGCGGCGGCAAATGCGATGGGGTTGGTGGAGTACAGCGGCCGGCTCTGGCCGGCCACGGTGAGCAGCGGTGAGCCATTGGTGAACGCCAACGCGACCAGCCCCTCCCGCGCCAGGCGACGGGTGTAATAGCCCAACTCGCCGCAGGTGAACGCGTTGTACTGCGCAAACAGGGCGATACCCAGTTGATGCGCATTGCTGCACAGCGCTGGGAAGGCGCGATCGAACCCCAGTTGCGCAATGCCTCGGGCGGCGTCGCAGCGGATCATGGCCGGCGCGACCTGGGTCACGATGGGCTCGGCAGCCGTGGCGATTCGGCCGGTGGCAAAGCCGCTGAGGTAGTCAGGCAAATGGCCGAAACCGAGTTCGTGTTGGCCATGGGCCTGGGCTGATACGGTGGCGTTGGCAAGCGCCGAGGCCACGGCGTAGCTGGTGCCGTGGGCGAGGCAGAGCTGTTGTGCGAAGGTGGTGGCATCGGTCAGCGACAGGCGCTTTTCGGGGTTGTCGTCATCCATGGGGGCTTCGGTGCTCTCGGGTTGAAGGTGTGCCGCAGCCAGCGAACCAGCAAGGGCGGCGGTAGCAGCGAATGAACGGTAGCGCGTCATTCCTGAGAGCTCGCGGTGCGTTCATTCGCGGCTAAAGCCGCTCCTATGGGATTTGATTGTCTTTACTGAATCATCCTGGGCTCACCCACTTTTGCAGCCTCGCGGTCCAGGCCAAACGAGGCGAGGATTTCTGCGATTTCCCCGAGGCGTGCAAGGCCTGGATGTTCTTGCCCAGTGCCTCGCCCAGGGCGGCGTTGGCCTTGGTGTACGGGAAGGCGCTCTGCCCAGGCTCAAGCGTGGCCTTGACCCGTTGATCGGGCTCGGACACCTTGATGCTCTTGCCGGGGTAGCCGCCCTTCTGCTGCGAAGAAACGGCCACCGCGAAGCTGTCCGCGCCAACCTGGATGCGCCTGGACGCCAGGTCTTGGGCCATGGCCACGGGGTTCGGGTAGAGCACCAGGTTATCGCCAAAGGCTTTCTTCAAATCGTCCACCCACAGGTAGCCTTGCACGGTGCCGATACGCTTGCCATCCAGTTCGGAAATCTTCGTGTAACCCTCATCCGAAATGATGCCCATCACGTCCAGGTACAAGGGTGCCGACAAGCCCAACGCCTTGCTGCGCTCTGCCGTGCGATACCAATCACCGATGCCGACATCGGCGCGCTTTGCCACCACTGCCTGGACGACGGCTGCCGTGTCCACCACCATGGTTTTGACTTTCAGGCATTCGCGCTCGGCGATGCGCTTGATGATCTCGCCATCCACGCCGCTCAACTGGTTGTTCGGCCCCGGTATCGAGTATGGCGGGAAGACATACGCCGCCACGGTCAGCACACCCGGGGTGATGGTTTCAAACTGGTTCGCGGGGGTGCATTCGGCCAGGGCGTACGGGGCGCCGGCCAAGGTCGAGCACAAGAACATCCAACGGGTAAAACGCTTGAATGAGCGAGTCATGACGTCACCTTTGCAATAAGAGAGCAGCAGCCGAAATCGGCGCGAGTGGATTTGTTGTTATGGCTGGCTGGGGGCCAGTCTTTTTTCCAGCGCTGCCACACCCAGGGTCGCCGGGGCGCAGACAGCGGCATACATCAAACCGGCCAGTATCAGCACCGGCATGTACTCGAACGTGGAAGAGCCAATGGAGGACGCCCGGCTGACAATTTCTGGCAGGGCGATGGTGAAACACAGCGACGAGGCCTGGAACATCATGATCGAGAACCCCAGCAGCGATGGCAGCGCCACCCGCAAGGCCTGAGGCAGGATCACAAAGCGCAGCGCGTCGAACCGGTTGAGGCCGATCACTTCAGCGGCCTCGGTTTGCCCTGCGGCCACCGACTCGATGCCACCGCGAATGATTTCACTGGTGTAGGCCGCCGTGCAGTACGCCATGGCCAGCGCAGCAGCCCAGAACGAGGTCAGGGTGAGGTTGACGCTGGGCAGGCCAAAGTAGAAATACTGCAGCAGGATCAACGCCGGTGCGCCACGCCCCAGTTCCACCACAACCAGGGAGGGGTAACGCAGCCAGCGGCTCGGCGACGAAACGCCCAGTGCCAGCAACAGCCCCAGCACAACGCCCAGGCCCAGGCTCACGGCCGTGACCTGCATCGACAGCACAAAGCCCTTCCACAACTCCGGCAACCATTGCATCCACATCGTCAGCAGTTCGCTCATCGGGCAATCCTCTGTTTCAACGTGGCCGACAGCCAACGAGAGAACAAGGCCACTGGCACGCTGAGCACCAGGTACACCACCGCCGCCGCGCTGTAGACGCTCAGGCCCTGAAAGGTTTGCTGTGAAACCTGGTAAGCCTGAAAGCTGATTTCACCAACGCCAATCGTCGAGGCCACGGCCGAATCCTTGAGCAGGCCAATGGCGTAGGTGGCTGAGGTGGGAATGGCGATACGCACCAACTGCGGCAACACCACATCGAAAAACCGTTGCGGCGCCGACAGGTTAAGCACATAGGCGGCTTCGAACTGGCCGGCGGGAATGGCCGCGAACGCACCGCGGTACACCTCGGACATGTGCGCCGCCGTGATCAGCCCCAGGCCAACCACCGCTGCGGTAAATGGCGACAGGCTGATATAGCCGCCACCGATGCCGAAGAAGATGAAAAACAGCCAGACAATCGGGGGGATTGAGCGCAGGGTCAGCACCAACATGGCAGCCAGAATGCTCAGCACCTTGAACCTGGACATGCGCAGGGCACAGATGGGAAACCCCAGCACTACGCCGACACAGAATGCGAGCACGGTAACGGCAATGGTCCAGGGTATGCCGTTCAACAGCATCATCAGGATGTCTTTCATCAGCGATTCCTCACTGCCTGGAGGAACTGGATCACCCGTTCATGCTCGGGCTCGCGCATCACTCGCTGGCTCGGCCCGTGTTCGATGATGCGCCCGTCAGCCATGACCACCACCCGGTCGGACACGGTTTCGGCGAAGTGCATCTCGTGAGTCACGACAATCATCGACATGCCTTCGCCGGCCAGCTCTTTCATCACCGCCAGCACCTCCAGGCCCAACTCGGGGTCCAGCGCCGAGGTCGGCTCATCGAACAGCATCAGCTCAGGGTCCAGCGCCAGGGCGCGGGCGATGGCGATACGTTGCTGCTGGCCACCAGAGCAGCGCGCCGGATAATGCTGGGCCTTGTCAGCCAGCCCAACGCGTTCGAGCAGTTGCATGGAGCGGGCGTCGGCTTCTTTGGCGCTGCGGCCCAAGGTGCGGATTTGCGCCAGGCTGACGTTGCGCAGCACCGTCAGGTGCGGGAACAGGTTGAACGACTGGAACACCATGCCAATGCGCCGGCGCAACTTCAGCAGCTCTGTACGGGGCAACGCCTTGCCAGCTTCGATGTGCACGCCATCCATGCTGACCCGCCCCTTGGTCGGCGGCTCCAGTTGGTTGATGCAGCGCAGCAAGGTACTTTTGCCAGACCCACTGGGGCCGATAATGGCCACCACCTCGCCCTTGTTCATTTCAAAACACACGTCGTGCAAGACGGGGTAAGGGCCAAACTGTTTATGAATGCCTTCCAGGCGCAAGAACGGTTCGGCGCTGGCCACCGGGCGCGGCGCCAAGGTGGGTGCGGTTTCGATCACAGTCATGCTGCTCATGGTTTTGCTCCAGCTATCGATCGCCGTCGACCAAGGGTGTGCGCGAGAGTTTGATCGGCCCGTTGGCGCTGATCAGCACCTGCTCTTCGAGCTTCACCCCTTCCCCACCGCCTTGCTCACCGATGTAACTTTCCACCGACACCACCATGTTTTCCTCGAACAGGCCGTCGTACCCCCACTCGGTGAAATCCACGGCGTAGGCGACGCTGGGGTACTCGTCCACCAGCCCGACGCCGTGCAGCATCATCATGTAGCGGTTGTGCTCAAAGCGCTGGGGCACCGGCCAGCAGCGTTCGGCGAACTCGCGAAAGGACAGGCCCGGGCGCAGCAGTTCGACGTTGTGGTTGATCTGCTGCGAGGCGATGTCCAGCAAGTCGCGTTGGGCCATGGTCGGTGCCTTGCCGGGGCAGATGAAGCTGCGCGAGATGTCTGAAAGGTAACCGCCGGGCCCGACCATGTCGGTGTCGAAACAGACCATCTCACCGGCCTTGATGACCTTGTCGGTGGCGTCCTGAAACCACGGATTGGTGCGCGGCCCGGAGCTGAGCAGGCGGCTTTCGGCCCACTCTCCGCCGTGCGCGACGTTGGTGCCGTGCATGATGCTCCACAGCTGGTTTTCAGTAACCCCCGGCACCAGGCTTGTGCGCATCCGGGCAATGGCCAGGTCGCAAACGCCCATGGACACCCGGTGGCTGGCCACTTCTTCAGCCGATTTGATCAAGCGTGCCTGCTCCATCAATGGCTGCGCATCGAACAGCTCAATGCCCTGGTGTGTCAGGCGCTGCGCGCCCCAAGGGTCGCAGCGGTCGACCGCCAAGCGGCGATTGCCGCCACCGTGACGGGCCATCAGGTCCGCCACCTCCTGTGCCCAGCGCTCGGCTTTTTCCTGCACGCGGGGGCCGGCGAGGAAGTACAGCCAGGGAATCGCCGGGCGAATTTCATCGATGGTTTCAACGTGCTCGCTGTTGTGCCGGCTGCTGGTGAACTCGAACAGCACCACCGGGCCGTCGGTGGCGACGAACACATAGCGGCTGGGCGAGTGCATCACCCACAAACCAAGGTTATTGGTGTCGGTGGCATAGCGAATATTGATCGGATCGGCCAACAGAATGCCGGCGTAATCCTGGGCGCGCAGTTGCTCGCGAATGCGCTCCAGGCGGTAATGGCGCAAGGCTTTGCGATCGATGGCGGCATACGCATCGAGTAACGCCGTGTCGACCGGCGCGATGGCATGTTCAGTGACCTTGGCATCGCTGCGAAAGCGCAGGTCGCGTTCGGTTAACGCCGTGAGCAGCTCAATGGAATCAGAACCCGTTTGCATGCAACAACCTCCGCTGAGTCAGACCAACTTTCGGGGCAGTAACTAAAAGGTTTCTAAATCTGGTGACGGCTGTCTTTATTGTTGTGGGCGACGCAGGGCGGCTAGAGGTCCTTGACCAGCCGCAGGGCATCGTAGATGGCCGCATGGGTATTGCGCGACGCCACTGCATCACCAATGCGGAACAGCTGGAAGCGCCCTTCGGGGTTGCTGACAACGGTTTGCGGCTTGCCGACAATCAGGTCCATGTACTCCAAGGCACCTTCGTTGCTGGCCAGGGGTTTGAGGTCGAAATACAGCTCGTCCAGCGGCCGGGTGCCGTGGTTGACCACCACCTGATCCACCAGGCGCATTTTGGTCAGGTCGCTGTAATCGGTGCCGATCGTGGCCAGCAATTGGTCGCCTTGTTTCTCCACGGCCTTGAGCCGGTAGGTGACGGTAAAGGTGGTGTCCAGGTGCTGTAACGCGCGCATGTAGGGAACCAGGTTCATGCCCATGACTTCTGGCGCGAACGAGCGGTCGGGGGTCATGATTTCAGTCTTGGCGCCACTGCGGGCTATGAATTCGGCGGCTTGCAGGCCGGCGTGGTCGCCCGCATCGTCGTACACCAGCACATTGCGCCCAGGCTTCACGTCGCCGGAAATGATGTCCCAGCTTGAAACCAGGAACTGATTGCCGTGCTCCAGCACTTCGGTGTGCGGCATGCCCCCGGTCGCCACGATCACCACGTCGGCGTTTTCATCGAGCACAATCGCGGTGTCTGCCCAGGTGTTGAAGTGGAACCTCACGCCAAGGCGCTCGCATTGCGCCATGCGCCAGTCGATGATGCTGATCATTTCCTTGCGCCGCTCGGACTGTGCGGTCAGGCGAATCTGCCCACCGGGTTTGTCCGCCAGCTCGTACACCACCACCTCGTGGCCGCGCTCGCCTGCCACACGTGCCGCCTCCAGGCCACCAGGGCCGGCACCAATAATCACCACTTTGCGCTTTTGCACAGCCTTGGGTATTTCATGAGGCATGGTGGTTTCACGCCCGGTCGCGGCGTTGTGGATGCAGTAGGCCGCGCCTGCATTGTAAATGCGGTCCAGGCAATAGTTGGCGCCTACGCAAGGGCGGATATCGTCTTCACGGCCTTCGATGATCTTGCGCACGATGTGCGGGTCGGTCATGTGCGCGCGGGTCATGCCGACCATGTCCACCAACCCCGAGGCAATGGCATGACGCGCCGTGGCCACGTCGGGAATTTTTGCTGCATGGAAGGTCGGGAAGCCGGTCAGCGTCTTGATTTCGCCGGCAAAGTCCAGGTGCGGGGCATTGCGCATACCCTGGATCGGGATGATGTCGGTCAGCCCGGCGTCGGTGGCGATGTTGCCGCGAATCACATTGAGGAAGTCGATCATGCCACTGTCTTTCAACAGTTGAGAGATCTGCAAGCCCTCCTCTTTTTGCAGGCCTCCGGCGAGCACTTCGTCCCCGGTGTAGCGAATGCCGACAATAAACTCCGGGCCCACGCGCTTGCGAATGGCCGTAAGCACATCGAGGGTGAAGCGCAGGCGGTTTTGCAGCGAGCCGCCGTACGGCCCTTCCAGTTCGTTGGTCAGTGGCGACCAGAACTGGTCCATCAAGTGGCCGTAGGCTTGCAGCTCGATGCCATCCAGGCCGGCGGCCTTCATGCGTTCGGCGGCATCGGCATAGTCGCGAATGATGCGGTCGATGTCCCACTGTTCAAGCTGCTTGGGGAAGGCGCGGTGGGCGGGTTCCTGATTGTGGGAGGGCGACACCACCGGTAGCCAGTCGCCTTTGTCCCAGCGGGTACGCCGGCCCAGGTGAGTGAGCTGAATCATCACCGCTGCACCATGTTCGTGGCACTCGTCGGTCAGGTCTTTCATCCAGCCGACCACTTCGTCCTTGTAGGCCAGAATGTTGTTGAACACGGGTGGGCTGTCACGGGAGATCGCGGCGGAGCCTGCGGTCATGGTCATGGCTACGCCGGCTTTGGCACGTTCAACGTGGTAGGCACGGTAGAGCTTTTTCGGCATCCCGTCTTCCGGGTAGGCCGGTTCGTGGGAAGTGGTGATGATGCGGTTGCGCAGGGTCAAATGCTTGAGGCGATAAGGCTGAAGTAGCGGATCGTTTTTCATATCGGTCTCGCAAACAGGTCATCAGGCACGCCGACAATATGCCCCTGTGTACACAGGTGTCAATACTCTTGACGTTGGTGTACAGTTGCCACAAAGCGCACATTGAAAAGGGAAGAAATGCCCATGAAAGAAACCACCTCAAAGGCGGAAGCAGCAGGCCGAGGCTCACTGGAAGGCTGGCTTAATGCGGCCTATGAAAGCCTGACCGAGTCAGGTGTGGATGCCGTGCGAGTGATGCCGCTGGCCAAGAAACTGAATTTGTCGCGCACCAGCTTCTACTGGTTTTTCGAAGACCGCGATGCCTTGCTCGTGGCCTTGATCGAGCAATGGAAAAACAAGAACACCTTCAACCTGGTGACCAAATCCCAGGCCTATGCCGAGTCCATCACCGAGGCGATTCTCAACGTCTTCGACTGCTGGCTGAACAGCGAATTGTTCGACTCGCAATTCGAGTTCGCCATGCGCAGTTGGGCGCTGCAGTCGCCGGAAGTGGCGCAGGAAATCGGCCAGGCAGACGCGCAACGCGTCGAGGCATTGCGGCAGATGTTCGACCGTTTCGGCTTTGAACACGATGCTGCGATTACCCGCGCCCGTTCCATCTACCTGACGCAAATCGGCTACATCAGCATGAAAACCCGGGAGCCTCTGGCCCAGCGCATGCGCTACATTCCCGAGTACCTGAAGATATTCACCGGCAGGGAACCGGAAGCCCGTGAGCTGGAGCGCTTTTATCAGCGCAACGGTTTTAGCGGCGCCGATTTGAAGGTCTAAAAACACCGACTCACAAGTGAGTCTCTTTGAAGATACGGGGGTTCATTGCAAGCTTCAGGATCTTGCGCACCTGTGGGCACGGGTTCACCCGCGAACAGGGGCGCAACCCGTGCCATCCCCTGGCCGCCTTACCAGCTATAACTCACCTTCGCCGTCACCTCACGCCCCGGGTTGTAGTAATTCGCCGTCCCCGACCCCACCACATGTTGCTCGTCAAACAGGTTGCTCACATTCAGCGCCAGGTCGGTCCCTTTGGCGATCTTGTAGTTCAGCGCCGCATCAAACAACGTGGTCCCATCGCTCTTCTTGGTATTGGCAGCGTCCATGTAGTACGCCCCCACATACCGCGCGCCCAGGCCGACGCTCACGTCAGTGCCAGGTATGTCGTAGTAGCTCCACAACGATGCGGTGTGTTTGGGCGCCGTGGTGAACTCATTGCCCTTCAAGGAAGAGCCGTCATACAGCGACCCGCGCAGCACCTCGGACTCCATGTAGGAGTAAGCA
>Ga0182739_1001916_pt1 | contig 20438 bp, 12 predicted proteins | sample eDN5th30CBELigBY_FD_128873 | JGI IMG/M metagenome (GOLD analysis project Ga0182739, IMG submission 128873) | Enriched backyard soil microbial communities from Emeryville, California, USA - eDNA 5th pass 30_C BE-Lig BY (version 2) (version 2) | ecosystem: Environmental > Terrestrial > Soil >...
GACTTCGAATTCCTGGCGACGACCAGTAACAATACATGGGGATTGGGGATGACCGAAGATAATAATGTATTTATTTCCACGGCAAATAATACCCATAGTGCTTACTATTCCATGCCCGAACAATTGGTGCAACGCCGACTCCGTGGCGATGAGCGTAGGCCGGGAGTTAATGCAGTACAGAAAGTCGATGGTCATTACGATGTACATGCCATGACACCAAATCTCCGGCAAGTAGACGTGGTTGGTGGCTTTACTGCCGCGGCGGGGCATCAGTTTTACACCGCACGGGATTACCCGCAGAGCTATTGGAACCGGGTGGCCTTTGTCACCGAACCCACGGTGCGGCTTGTTCACAATGCCATTATCGAACCGGATGGCGCAGGCTTCAAAGAACACGACGGCTGGAACCTGACGGCCAGTTCGGATGAGTGGTATGGTCCCGTACATGCGGAAGTCGGCCCGGATGGCGCTGTGTGGATACTCGATTGGTATAATTTTATAATTCAGCATAATGTGTTTGTACCGGCGCAGGCGCCATCGGATAAGGTGCTGCCCTTTGTGGAGCAACCGCATGGTCCCGGCAACGCATTTGACAGCGAACTACGCGATAAGAAATATGGCCGTGTATACCGTCTGGTTTACAAAGATGCCGGGCACCGGAATACCTATCAGCTTTCTAAAGACGATACGGACGGTCTATTGAAGGCATTGAAGAGTGATAATAAATTCTGGCGGACGCATGCACAGCGTCTGCTGGTAGAGCGGCAGCAGGACGACGTTGCCGGTGATTTGATCCGCATTGCAGGTGACCGTAAGGTTGACAAAATCGGATTGAACGCACCGGCCATTCACGCTTTATGGACGCTAAAGGGGTTGAATCTGATAGATGAGCGTCAGGATGTGGCTGATGCCGTAGAAGCGGCCCTAATGCATCCCTCGGCTGGCGTACGCAAGGCGGCAACTCAGGTACTGCTGGTAAATGACCGCTTCCGCGATGCGTTGCTGAATAGCGGTGTGTTGGCCGATACGAATTTAAATACCCGCCTGGCAGCATTCATAAAACTGACGGAATACCCCGCATCAGACGAAGTTGCGGCGGCACTGCTTGAAGCCACCAACGATTCCGTCAACGAGCGCGACCGATGGTTGTCCCAGGCATTGTTCGCCGCAATAGCAAGCCACGAGGATGCCTTCTTCAAGCTGGCATCGACACCTGCTGCAGGCAGTTTTGCGACACGCATACTCGAATCGTTGGCTAATGAGGAATACACATTAGGCCGCCGAAGCCGCTTTCCATTCTCGCCAGATGTGTCGAACAAAGAAATCCATATTCAGATGGAGGTACAGCGGCGAGACAATCAACCTTATAATGGGCTGATTGTGGGACAAGGCGATAAATCTGCTGGTTATGCCGTGTATGCGAAGAATAACCGGTTGTTTTTCGAGGTATACCAGCATGGCCAGACCGCAACTATAACATCGCGCGGTAACCTGCCGGGCGAATTCGTGGCCGAAGCGCGTCTGTCGGCCGATGCGTCTATGGAGCTGCTCATCAATGGTGTGAGTCAGGGGAATGCAAAAGCCATGCACCTGTTCGCGGAGCCGCTTGGCCTCAACCTTCGTTCGGGAGAGGACTTTGATGAAGAACATGCGTTTGCCGACTATGGTGGCTCGTCCGGATTTACCGGGAACGCCAACAACATCGTCGTCAGGTTGTTTAAAGCAAACCGGTCCGCAGCCCTGCCACACGAGGGTGCACAGGCTTCCGCCGACCCTGCTGCAAGTGTTCCTTCAGAACGGATCGAACTGAAAGCAGTGAAGGACATCATGCAATACGATAAAAAATTGATCACCGTTCCTGCTGGGAAGCGGATAACCTTGGTGTTTGAAAACCCTGATGGCATGCAGCATAATTTGCTCATCATCCAGCCGGGTACGTTGGATATCGTTGGCAAAGCAGCCGACGATATGTTGCGGTCGTCTGAGGCCTTCGAAAAACAATATATCCCGTCGGTTCCGGAAGTACTGCATTATACACCCCTGGTTAATCCGGGAGAAAGTTTTACGCTGGAATTTACGGCGCCTACCGAACCGGGAGATTACCCTTACCTATGTACGTTCCCGGGGCATTGGCGTGGGATGAACGGCATTATGCGCGTGGTTAAGTAACTAATGGAACCAAATAGATGTTAAAAATGCAGGTTCCATGAGGCAATTAAAAAAGTAAATTATAAACGAATGAACTCAACGATGAAAGTATTAGCGGGATTGGCATTGTTGCTGATTACGGCGGCCCATGCATTCGGCCAGGCCAAGCCGATCCGAATTTTGATGGTGGGTGGTGGCGGATCCCACGATTTCGGCCGGTGGTATGGCCAGGAAGACAAAAAGACCATCGAGTCAACCGGCAAGTATGGGGTAACATACACGGAGAACACAGATTCCATACCGGCTTATCTGAAACAAGCCGATCTGTTGATTTTGACGAACAATCAGCCGATTAACGCGGCAGGGCAGGACGCTATTACCAAATTTGTGGAAAAGGGCCATGGATTGCTGCTGCTACATGCTGCCGTATGGTACAATTGGGAAGACTGGCCCGCGTACAACCTCAATTATGTAGGCGGTGGTAGCAAGAGCCATGAAAAGTTTCAGGACATAAAAAACTTTGTGGTAAATACCGCACATCCCATCACCCAAGGGGTGCCAGCTAAATTTGAGTTTAAGGACGAACTGTACCGCCATGTACCAGACCCGGCTGCTAAGGGTATCGAGGTGTTGGTCATCGGCCAGTCGAACGAAACCGATGAGGTTTATCCGGGTGTATTTACCGTGAAGCACCGCAAGGCAAAAATAGTTGGAATTACAACGGGGCACGACGAACATAGCCATGAGCACGAAGCCTACAGAACATTGTTGATCAATGCGGTCAACTGGATTGCAAACGAATAGAAAAAAATAATCAGCTAAAAGAAAGAACAGAACATGTCACAAATCACTGTCGTTATTGTAGGAATGGGTTTCGGGAAAGAATTTATACCCATCTACCAGAAGCACCCGAATATCAAAGCTGTGGGAATCTGTACCCGCAACGAAAATACACTTAACGAGCTAAAAGCAAAATTTAACCTCGATGATGATTTGATTTTTACCGATTTCGAAGAAGTGGTGAAACGCGATGATGTGGATGCGATCCACGTGGTAACCCCCGTGCCGGAGCACGCGCGGATGACCCTGGCATCGTTAAATGCGAATAAGCATACGGCGTGTACCATACCCATGGCGATGACCGTGGAAGACTGTGAAGCCATTGTGGCTGCAAAACGCAAATCGGGTAAGGTGTATATGATGATGGAAACAGCATTGTATACCCGTGAGTTTCTCTATGGACTAAAGTTGGCCGAAACCGGGCAGTTAGGTGATATCCAGTTTGTGCGGGGCTCACATATTCAGGATATGAGTATGGACGGGTGGGCCGAATATTGGAAAGGGTATCCACCAATGCTGAACGGCACGCACGCTATCTCGCCGTTGTTGCGCATCAACAATACCATTGCTGAATCGGTGGTTTGCCATGGTTCCGGTCGACTGTCGGACGACCTGGCCAGCCGTTACAACGCGCCGTATGCGGTAGAGACCGCAACATTCAAATTAAAAAATTCAGATGTGGTGGCAGAAGCTACGCGGTCGCTCTTTGACGTGGTAAGGCAGTACCGCGAGAGCTATGATGTGTATGGAACGAAAATGTCTTTCGAATGGGAACAACTGCAAGACGAAGAACACGTCATTTTCGATGGCGGTGAGAACGCACGGCGCATTGACGTGCCCGATACGGATGAATTGTTAATCCCGGAGATCGCCGACTTCACCAAGCGTGAGCGGATTGACGATCCGAACCACGTCTCTTTCCTCCAAGGGGCTGGGCACGGTGGCTCACACCCGCACCTGGTGCAGGAGTTCGTTGCCGCCATCGTGGAAGGCCGGGATTCGGCGGTCGATGCGGCACTCGCAGCAAACTATACTTGCGCTGGCATCTGTGCTCACGAGTCGGCCATGAAGGGGGGCATCCGTGTGGACATCCCAAGTTTTGAATAAGTTAAGTTGGTTTTAGATAATGCGTATAGGAATTAGCACGTTTGTTTGGGTTTCGCCGTTTTCAACGGCATCGTTTGCCGTTTTGCGTAAAGCAAAAGACATGGGTTACGATGTTGTTGAAATTGCTGTGGAAGACCTCGGTTTAATCGATTGGAGAACGCTGAAGCAGGCTGGTCGGGAGCTGGATTTACAGTTGATGGTTAGCGGCGCGTTTGGTATGGATCGGGATATCTCCAGCGATCGGCCGGAAATCCGGGCGAACGGGCTTTCCTATATCATTGATTGCCTTGAAATCGCTAACGATTTGGAAAGCCCGGTATTTGGCGGGCCGCTTTATTCGGCAGTGGGGAAAACAAGGCTGGTTTCCGCAGAACAGAAAGCAAGGGAAAGGGAGTGGTGCCTGGAAAACCTCTATCAGGCCATTAAACGGGCGGAAGCGCTCGGTGTTGTTTTGGCGTTGGAACCGCTAAATCGATTTGAAACCGATATGGTCAATACCGTAGATCAGGCCATCGCGATTGTGGACGAATTAAAGAGTCCTTATTTAAAGGTTTTATTAGACACGTTCCACAGCAATATCGAGGAGAAAGATATCCCTGCCAGTATCGTAAAGCTGGGTGAGAGGCTGGTTCACATCCAGGCCAATGAGAATGATCGGGGAACGCCCGGGACAGGCCATTTGGATTGGGTGGGTATACGCGATGCACTGCGCGATATCGGTTATGACGGAAGTCTGGTCATCGAAACTTTCGGTGCGCCATCCAAAGAACTGGCACGGGCTGCCAGTATCTGGCGCCCACTAGCCGACAGCGCCGACGAACTGGCTGCGGAGGGACTCGCATTTTTAAAGAAAACATTTGCCAATGATAACTAAATGATAGCCGATTGACATAACAATAAACTATTAAACATACCAAATTATGAGAAGGAGAGAATTTATCTACATGCTAAATACGGGGGTGGCGGCTGGCATACTGTCAAAAACAGCTTTCGGTAGCGTGTTCCGAAGCAGGCCGGGAGCGCATCGCATGCAGGAAGAACTGGCCTATCACACCATTCAATCTGTAACATTCGGTGATGTGCGGATGCAGTACCCCCGTTTTGTCGGGAAAAATGCGCGACTTGACGTGCACGGATATGGTCCACGCATCGGAATATGCACCCTTACAACGGATAAGGGAGCAAAAGGATGGGCCTCGCTGCGGGGTGGCCGCGGCGAAGCGCAACGCCTGGTTCCGGAATTGGTGGGCAAGAAATTATCAGATGTATTTCATGTAGATACGGGGATCACCGACGACCGCTACCTCCCCTTCGATATTGCCCTGCATGATCTTGCGGGCGTGGCCCTGAACAAACCGGTGTATGCATTGCTGGGGCGTGATCAGCCATTTACAACCAAATACTATAGCGGTATGATTTATTTCGACGACCTGGAGCCGACCCACGCGCCCGGGGGTATCGATAAAGTGCTTGCAAACTGCCGCTATGATTACGATTATGGTTACCGCCAATTCAAACTAAAAATCGGTCGCGGGCACCGTTGGATGGCCCAAAAAGACGGGTTGGCGCGGGATATTGAGGTAACCAAACAGATCGCGGCAGCCTTTCCCGATTGTGATATTCTGGTGGATGGCAACAATGGCTTCACCATTAATGAATTTACGGCCTACCTCGAAGGGATCGGTGATACCCCTTTGTTCTGGATCGAGGAACCATTTCATGAAACTGTTGAAGATTATCGGAAGCTCCGCGATTGGATGGCAAAAGCTAATGTACAAAGTCTGCTTGCCGAAGGCGAAGCCGATCCCGACCCTGCCTTGCTGGATGAGCTGATGGAGCAGCAGTTGATGGATGTACACATCTCAGACATTGAGGGGCTCGGGTTTACCAACTGGCGGAAACTCATGCCACAGCTTATCCGGTACGGTGTCCAGGCATCTCCGCACGCGTGGGGTTCTCTGCTTAAAACGTATTATACCGCCCACATGGCCGGCGGCTTGGGCAATACGGTTACCATTGAGGGCGTCACGAGTACCTCGGACGATGTAGACCTCAGTGGCTATACAATTAAAGGGGGGAACCTAATCCCGCCAGATGCACCCGGCTTCGGCCTGGAATTGCTGAGGTAGCCGCTACCCGGCAGAACACCCTGTGCTTAGCGGTTTTACCCAAAAGGCATGAACCTGTTTTGTGGTGCGATGTCGGGTAGATGATTTGAATGCAGGGTTAGTCAATACAATTTTTAAACAAATTAAAACAAAACAACAAAATTATGCTTAGAGCGTTATTTGTAACATTGCTGTGGAGCGTTGGACTATCCACGGCTATGGCCCAAACCCGCTCCGTGACGGGGACAGTGCGGGATGCTGAAGGTGGTACGCCCATTGGCAGCGCAACCATCAAGGCGTTGGTCAGTCAGCAGACAACGTCGAGTTCGGTCGACGGGGCGTTTTCCATTGAAGTGGCATCGGATGGGGATTCATTGCTGGTTACCTACCTCGGTTACGATCAGACGGTCGTCGAGGTAAATGCAAACACTAACAGCGTGACCGTTGATTTAACGTCATCTTCTGAAGCGCTGGAGGAGGTCGTTGTGACCGGGTTCGGGCTAGCGCAGAAGAAGGAAACACTGACGGGGGCTATCTCGACCATCAGCTCAGACGATATCAGTAGATCGCTATCGTCCACCACCTCGGGTGCGCTGGTAGGGAAAATCCCGGGATTGAACTTCCGGCAAACCGATGGCCGGCCAGGCTCATCAACCAGTATCCAAATCCGTAACATGGGAGATCCGCTGTACGTCATTGACGGGGTGCAGAAAGATGCTGGCCAGTTCAATAACCTCGATTTCAATGATATTGAATCGATAGCCGTGTTGAAAGATGCCTCGGCAGCCATTTACGGTGTGCGGGCGGCCAACGGCGTCATCGTTGTCACCACGAAGCGGGGCCAGCGGAATACTAAAAATACCATCAGTCTGACGTCCAATTACGGCTTCCAAAATTTATCCGCCTTTCCGAAACCTGCTGATGCGGTGAGCTATGTGGAGAGTTATATCCAATCGGAAACAGTGCAGGGACTTGCGGACTACCGGTATGATGCCGAAGATTTGGCTAAATGGCGCGAGGGAACAGAACGTGGTTATGTGCCGTTTGACTGGTACGATTATATTTGGAAGACGTCGCCCCAGGCTTACTTGAATGCCAACGTATCGGGGGGATCGGAACGGATCAATTACTATTTCAGTTTAGGTCACCTCAACCAGAACGATGTCATCGTTAACTACGGTGGTTTTAAACGCACGAATGTACAGATGAACGTTACCGCTCAGATTTCTGATAGGTTCCGCGTAGGCGCAAATTACAACGCCCGGCATGAGTATCGGCGAAACCCCGGTGTACCCGGGGGGGATGATCTGTGGTTGCCGCGCTTTGCGACGTTTCGTAACTTGCCGACCGTCCGCCCGTTTGCCAACGATAATCCCGATTACCCGACATTGACATCTACCGATCCGGGGACGAACTTTGGCTGGTTGAACTACGACCTAGCGGGTGAACGTACCGAAACTTGGCGGGTTAGCCAACTGAACTTTGATGCGGAGTATGACATCATCGACGGGTTGAAAGCGAAAGCGCTGGTGGGCTATTACTACGCGTCGCAGCGGATGGATAACCACGAATACACGTATAAACTGTATGACTACGATGAAGCTACGGATACTTATCCGGTTATTTTCGAAAACAATAACCCTTGGCGTGAACGCCGTATGGGCCACATCGAAGAAATGACTTCCAACGTGCAGTTAAGCTATAACAAATCGTTTGGAGGGCACACACTTGCCGTGGTTGGTGGTGTTGAAAGTATACTTCGTAAAACGCCTACAACGTGGCTGCACTCCATTCCGACATCCAATGCGTTGGGGCTGATTGACTTTGAAACGATGGATACCTACGACGATGAGGGAGACAACGCGCAAGCGCGACTGGGTTATATCGGCAAAATCAATTACGACTATGACGGAAAATACCTTGTCGAATTATTGGGACGTTACGATGGTTCCTGGAAGTTCCCACCGAACAATCGTTGGGGGTTCTTCCCGGCAGCGTCTGTGGGGTGGCGGATTTCGCAGGAATCATTCTGGCAAGATAGTAGGCTCGCAACGGCCGTCAATGATTTGAAAATCAGGGGTTCGTTCGGGCTGGTTGGCGATGATAATACCGCGGGGTATAACCCGTTTGACTACATGGGTGGGTATAACTACAAAAGATATCTGAATGCAGACGGTGATTGGGTGAACATCGGCTCGTCAGTTATCGATGGTGCATACGTAATCGGTACGCAACCCCGGGGTATTCCAGTTACCACCTTATCCTGGATGCGCGCTGAAATGGCCAATATTGGACTTGATGCGGCATTTCTCAATAGCCGATTGACGACGACCGTAGAATTCTTCCAACGTAGACGCACAGGTATTCCGGCGTCGCGGTATGATGTGTTGTTGCCAAAAGAAGTAGGTTTTGAATTGCCCAATGAAAACCTGAATTCGGATATGCATCGTGGTTATGAAGCCATGGTTCGGTGGAGCGATCGCGCAGGTGAGCTCAACTATTCGCTGGCGGGCAACGTTACTTTTTCCCGTTTCTACGATTGGGGTCGTTACAAACCGCGTTTTAGCAACTCGTGGGATTTGTACCGTAATTCACTCGTGGAAAGATTCGGCTACCTCAACTGGGGGCTGGAAGCTGACGGCCAATTCCAAAGCTGGGACGAAATTGCCAGCTGGCCAATAGACAACGACCGCCAAGGTAACCGCACATTGCGTCCGGGAGATGTGAAATACATTGATCAAAATGGCGATGGCGTAATCAATGATTTGGATGAGCGGCCTATCGGCTATCGCCAAGACGCGACGCCTGCCCTCAATTTTGGGTTCAATTTTACCTTTGCTTACAAAGGGTTTGATTTGGGATTGGATTTCTCTGGTGGGGGGATGTATACGTTCTACAAAGAGCATGAAATGCGCACCCCCTTCCAAAACGGCGGCAACATGCCGCAGTACTATATCGACGATGCTTGGAAACTGTCCGACATCTGGGATGCCAACAGTGAGTTGATTCCGGGGAAGTATCCCATGCTGTTGATTGGTAACGGTGAACACAGTAATTACTGGAACAGTGATTTCTGGAAGCAAAAGGTTCGGTATATCAAATTGCGCAATCTAGATTTTGGTTATTCATTGCCCCAGCATCTGCTGGAACCGCTTTCCATTACCGGTGTTCGGGTTTATTTCTCCGGCCAGAACCTGCTTACCTTCACCAACCTGATTGGTATTGACCCGGAAATGCAAGACACGAATGGATTGGGCTATCCCACCTATCGCATCATGAATTTAGGTATCAACGTGAAGTTTTAATAGAACGTTATCAAGAAGAAAGAAAGTATTATGAAAAAGTCAAGCATATCAATAGTCAAGGTGCTGGTGCTGGCGGTTGGGATTGCCTGCTTCAGCGGTTGTTCCAATTTTCTAGAGCAAGAGCCCGACACCATCCTGCCGGAAGAGCAGATTTTCGAAGACGAAGTGCTGATAAGGTCTGTTTTAGCTAACTTTTATGGGCGGTTAACCAATGTGCCTAACACTGACCCGGTTATTACATGGGGCCAGCATATTGCGAGTTCGTATCAGTATACCATATTGGATGAAGCAGGACGATCCGAAGGCGGCCCGGATGTGATGCAAAACTATGCAAATGATCTGTGGCGGGTTTACGATTACGAGTTGATTCGTAACATGAACCAGTTTCTGGAAGGTGTTCGTGCGACGACCGCACTTGATGAAGAGAGTAAGCAGCTCTACGAAGGCGAAGTCCGGTTTCTTCGCGCATGGGTGTATTTTAACATGGCTCGTGGTATGGGTGGAATGCCTATTGTTGGTGATGAAGTATTTGATTATCAGTTAGGTGATGACGTTACGGCATTGCAATATCCGCGCTCCACGGAGGCTGGTATTTACGATTACATCATTGCCGAATGCGAGGCAGTTTCGACGATGCTGTCTGATGAGACCAACACCCATTCTGCGCGTGCCAACAAATGGACCGCGTTGATGCTGAAAGCACGGGCGGCAGTTTATGCCGGATCGTTAGCGAATTATAACAACAAGATGTCAAGTCCCATACGCACGCCAGGTGGCGAAGTGGGGATTCCGGCCGATCTTGCCGCTGGATATTACGAACAAGCGTTGGCAGCTGCAAAAGATGTCATTGATAACAGCCCATATGAATTGCAGCTGAAGAAGCCGGATGAGCTGGAACGCAACTTCTATGAAGCGGTCAGTGTAAAGGATGGTAATACTGAAGTTATTTGGGCGCGGGATTACATTTACCCAGGTACAGGCCAGCAGGTTAATTTTACCACGATTAACATCCCGGGTTCGCATGCTGAAGATATTGATCGTGCCTATGCCGGTCCAATTCTCAATTTGGTAGAAGATTTCGAATATAAAGATAACCGGAATGGCGATATCCGTATCCGGGATAATCAGGGAGCGTATGTTTTTTATGATGACCCCTTGGATGCTTTTGCCAACAAGGATGCACGGCTGGGCGCTACGGTTATTCTACCAAACGCAGATTTCAAAGGAACCCCAGTAGAATTGCAGGCAGGGCAGAAGGTGTGGGATAACGGCTCTTGGCGAACGGTTGTCGGCCAGCCGGGCGAAAGTCAGGCTGGGCGGTTACTTACGTCGGATAATGGACCAACCCGTTCCAATGACCAGTATATCAATAAAACTGGATTTTTCTTCCGGAAATTTTTGGATGAAGCTGCTGGCGCATCCACCCGTGGGCGCAACAGCGAAATGTGGTTTCCACGTTTCCGGTATGCCGAAGCGGTATTGATAGCAGCGGAAGCAGCAATGGAGTTAGGACAGCAGCCAGCGGCGGTCAGTTACATCAATCAGGTGCGCGAACGCGCCGGTATACAACCGCTTACGAGCATCACGTTGGATGATATCGTGCAGGAGCGGCGGGTCGAATTCGCATTCGAAGACCATCGGTATTGGGATTTGAAGCGATTCCGACTGGCACATACCGTATGGAACGGCGTGGTCAATAGCCCAACCGCGCAGCAATATGCTTTGTTTCCTTACTTGGTGGTAGCGCCGGGAACACCGAATGACGGGAAGTATGTGTTCGATCGATTGGTGTTTAGCGGCTCACAGCACCCACGCAACTTCGAATTACGGAATTATTATAATTTCATCGATTTAGATTGGAGGAACTCGAATCCTAAAATTGTGTTGAATCCGTTTCAATAACCTTTATGATGATGACAATGAAGAAATATATGAATATGTTGTTGCTTCCGGCCGTAGTGGCGGTAAGCAGTTGCGGATTGGATAATTACGATGCGCCGGAATCCAAATTGCTTGGACGGGTCGTTTACCAAGGGGAGCCCGTAGGGGTCCGCGGAACGGGTGAAGCGGTACAGCTTCAGCTGTACCAAGATGGATACGAATTGCGCGATCCTATTCCGGTGTATGTGGGACAGGACGGTACATTTGAGGCCAAGTTGTTCGATGGAGCGTATAAATTGGTTACCCGGGATAATAACGGCCCGTGGGTAAACGATCGGGATACGACGGTAGTTAACGTGAATGGCACGGCGAACGTAGACATCGAGGTGACTCCGTTCTACACAGTGTCAAATGTGCAGCTTGCGCTAAGTGGAAGCAGTGCCGATGCTTCGTTTCAGGTTAATGAAATAGCCGGCGGAAGGGATATCGACTATGTGATGATATTAGTTGGAAAAACATCGTTTGTGGATGACGTATCTTATACAGCCCGGATGGATATCGATGATGCGACTGCAGGAAGTACCGTTACCGGATCGATTGATCTCGCAAACAATACGGATTTCCAGTCGGGCGGGTCATTGTATGCCCGGGTGGGAGTACGGTCCGTTGGTAAGGATCAGGCGATTTATTCGCAGGTTGTTAAATTGCGATAGGTCATAAAACCATTGTTAGCTGTTACTCGTCATCCGTGATGGGTAACGGCTTTTTCTTTTTAGCCTCCGGTCTTCAGACCTGGCGCAAACCCAGGTTTGCGGGTTAGCTAAGATTAAAGAAGGTCATGAATATATCAATAGCCAATTTTAAACCGAAACTTCCCATATGGTGCACATTGGCCTTGGCCACGCTGATGGGTGGCTCCTGTACAATAGTAAATAAACCTACGCGACCCAATGTGCTGCTGATTATGGTCGACGACCTGCGCCCGGCTATCGGTGCCTACGGAGATCCGATCGCCATTACGCCCAATCTGGATAAACTGGCGGAAACTGGCCTGCTGTTTGAAAAGGCATATTGCAATCAGGCTGTTTGCGGACCCTCGCGGTACAATCTTTTGCTGGGGAGCAGGTCTACGTCGTCGGGAATCTACCATTTCGGGCGAGACTTCCGCGACCCATACCCGGATGCCATAACATTGCCGCAATATTTCAAGCAACATGGTTACCACACCGAGTCGATGGGTAAGGTGTTTCACATCGGTCATGGCACATATGGCGATACCGCGTCGTGGAGCGTGCCGCACCATAAAGATCTGGTGATTGAATATGCAGACCCTGCCAGCAAGCGAGAAGGGCTTACTCGTGAAGAGGCGCTGTTTTCCAACATGGAGTGGGGATATTCGCGGTCGCTTCCACGTGGGTTGGCATGGGAATCGCCAGATGTGGCCGATACTGCCTTTGCCGATGGCCGCGTCGCTGCGCGGGCTGTCGATCGGTTAGAGGCGTTGAAATCGGTACCCAACCAGCCGTTTTTTCTGGCAGTGGGGTTCGCCCGGCCTCATCTCCCGTTTTCTGTGCCTCAAAAGTATTGGAGCCTATACGACGAGGAGAAGCTCCCGCTACCCGCCGTGACCACACGACCGGAGGGCGCACCACCTTACGCTGTAAAATATGGCGACGAAATAGATCAGTATGCGCCACTTCCGGAAAAGGTAACGGAAGCAGCTTTTCCGGACAGCCTCAGCCGTAAGTTGATACATGGCTATTACGCCGCGGTCAGCTACGTAGATAGCCAGATAGGGACCGTATTGGATGCGTTGGCGACACTAGACCTCGATGAAAACACCATCGTCGTATTATGGGGCGACCATGGTTATATGCTCGGTGAGATGGGTATGTGGACCAAACACGTGAATTATGAATTGGCTAACCGCATCCCATTGATTATTGCGGCTCCTGGTGTTGCCCGTCCCGGTTCGCGTACCGCACAACTTACGGAGACGGTAGATATCTATCCTACGCTGGTAGAACTGGCCGGATTGCCGGATCCGCGGGTACAACAGCCGTTTGATGGCCTCAGCATGTTGCCGGTACTGAACGATCCCGAAACGCGCATCCGCGACCACGTGTACCATTGCTTTCCGCGGAGTGGCCGATTGGGTAGGGCTATCCGTACCGATCGTTACCGGCTGGTGGAGTGGCGGCCCATCGGTGATGACACGGGACCCGTGGAGTATGAATTGTACGACTATAAAAATGGATTTATGGAAGTCACGAACATTGTTGATGAGCAACCCGTTGTACGCGATTTCCTCGGGGAAATTTTGGCAAGGTATCCTGAAGCGACGCCACCACGCCCGGCAAGCCCCGCGCAAAAGTAATTTTTCCATTCTTCATCGGCTTTGTTTATTTTTAGCGATGCTGATACGGATAATTTCAAAAAAGAACAGGATGACCACAATTGTAATGAAAAAAGTACTGATGGGGTGGTGTGTAATTGCATTCGTGTTTACGGCTTATGCACAGCAAAACCATCCAGTTACCTATAAACTCGTCGAGAATATCGGATATCGTGGTGAAGGCGCCGACGATGCTTATGCAAAGGAACGGTGTGTGCTGGATGTATATTATCCTGAAAACGAGACAGATTTCCCCACAGTGGTTTGGTTTCACGGGGGCGGTATCACGGGAGGCGAAAAATTTATCCCCGCGGAGCTGAAAGAAAAAGGGCTGGCCGTGGTTGCTGTCAATTACCGGCTAAGCCCCAAGGTGAAGGTGCCGGCGTATATTGACGATGCGGCGGCGGCCGTTGCTTGGACATTCAAACACATTGGAGACTACGGCGGAGATCCGGCGAAAATCATCGTTTCCGGTCATTCCGCCGGTGGGTACCTGGTAGCGATGGTTGGTTTGGACAAATCGTGGCTGCGAAAGTACGGTGAGGAAGCCGATAGGTTGGCGGGTATTGTCGACTTCAGCGGGCATGCTATCACGCACATGACTGTTCGTGCCGAACATGGAATAAAAGATACACGGCCAATTGTCGATGAATACGCGCCGTTGTACCACGTACGAGATGACGCCCCACCGTTAGTACTCATCACCGGCGATAGGGAAATGGAGATGTTGGGCAGGTACGAAGAAAACGCGTATTTCTACCGGATGATGAAACTCGTAGGCCATAACGATGTACACCTCTATGAATTGGATGGCTTTGACCATGGTGCCATGGCCGCACCGGCGTTCCATATCCTGCTTCATTATGTTGATGAATTAACAAATATAACGAACTAATTAGCCGATGAATTTACTTGCTGCGATTGCCTTTCTTGCTCTTACTGCACTACCGTGCGCAGCCTGCGCACAAGGTGCTCCTACGTCATTCCATAACCCGTTAAATGTGGCCTTTGGCGATCCTTATGTGATTTACGATGACATCACCGCACGGTATTACATGTACGGTACGGGCGGTGGTGCCAACAATGGCTTTGCTGCTTATTCTTCGACCGATCTGTTGAATTGGTACGACGAGGGGCAGGTTTATCATGCAAGTAACGAAAACGGATGGAGTGATTCCACCGCCGCCTGGGGCGGAGCATATTGGGCACCTGAAGTATACGCGCGGAACGGTAAGTTTTATATGTTCTATAGCGCGCAGTGGCACAATAATCCCACCAACGAACTGGAGAATTTCAAGATTGGTGTGGCCGTATCCGATAAACCGACCGGGCCATTTATCGACATGCACGATAAACCGCTTTTCGATCCTGGTTATCCGGTGATAGACGCCAACGTCTATTTTGCAGAAGACGGGCGTGTGTACCTGTATTATTCGCGTTGCTGTTACAAGCATGCCGTAGAGAGTGAGGTAGCCTCCTGGGCTCGGCAAAAAGGCTGGTTCGATGAAATCGAAGAGAGCTGGGTGTATGGTGTGGAGCTCAAGCCAGATTTTTCGGGCATTATAGGGGAGCCCATGCTGTTACTGAGGCCGCCAGTCGGAATGGACGATACCCAGTCGGAGTGGGAAAGCCGATCGGTAACCAGTCGCGAAATAAACCGCCGGTGGACGGAAGGGTCTTTTACTTTCAAACACGGCGATACGTATTACATGATGTATTCAGCCAATCATTTCGCTGGCGAAAATTATGCCGTTGGTTATGCTACAGCTAAACATCCGCTCGGGCCATATACCAAAGCAGCCAACAACCCGGTGTTGGAAAAGAATACGGCAACCGGGGGCGATGTATCAGGTACGGGCCACAACAGCGTAGTATTCTTGCCCGATGGTCGGATGTTGTGCGTATATCATGGCCGTACGACAAAGACCGGTGATGAGCGCGTAGTCTTTATCGACGAAATGAAGATTGATACCCAAGGCGTATTGAGGGTGACGGGACCGACAACAAAGCCTTAAAATATGGTCGCCGCATTTGCAATTACCCGGGGAAGTATGTAGCTTTCAGCCATTATTTTGTTACATGCGATATGGGAGATCAAGCAAAGTTCATCGAAAAGGTATCCGCTTCTTATAACCCCAAAGGGGCTTTTATTTTCTTGGGTGCGGGGCTATTGGACGGCGAAATACTCGCTAAGGCTAGAGTGAACCTGCCGTTGAAGATGATGAATCGTCACGGCCTGATTGCAGGTGCTACTGGAACCGGGAAGACCCGTACGCTGCAGCTGATTGCAGAGCAATTATCGGATGCAGGTGTTCCGGTGTTCCTGCTTGACGTTAAGGGCGATCTTTCGGGGCTCCACCAACCGGGTGGATCAAATGCGGCATTGGTGGAGCGTGGTGAGGCATTGGATTGGCCGTTTGAACCTTCAGGATTTCCGGTTGAGCTTTTTTCACTCAGTGGGAAAGTAGGCAACCCGATGCGGCTCACCGTGGAGGATTTTGGTCCCGTGATGCTGGGTCGCATTTTGGGCCTGAACGATACACAGACAGGTGTGTTGGCCGCAGTGTTCAAATATGCCGAAGATGTCCAGTTGCCACTGATCGATTTTGCCGATCTGAAGAAGCTGCTTGGCTACCTCACGGATGGGCCGGGGGCGGAGGAAATTAAGGATACGTACGGCCGCATCAGCGGAAGTACTTCGGGAACGATATTGCGCAAACTGGTGGCGTTGGAGCAGCAGGATGTATCGGATATTTTCGGTGAGAAGGAATTCGAAATCGACGATCTGTTCGGAAGAGTCGATGGAAGGGGCGTCATCAGTCTTCTCAATATTTCAGACATTCAGGACCAGCCTATTTTGTTTTCCACCTTCTTGTTGAGTCTCCTGTCCCAATTGTTTAAAAATCTACCCGAAGTGGGCGACCTCGACAAGCCGAAACTGGTCTTCTTTTTCGAAGAAGCGCACTTGCTCTTTAAAGATGCGCCGAAGGCGTTCCTCACCCAGGTGGAGCAGATCGTGCGACTTATCCGTTCCAAGGGGGTAGGCGTTTTCTTCTGTACCCAATCGCCTACCGATATTCCCGAAAGCGTATTGGAGCAGTTGGGTAACCGGGTGCAGCATGCGCTACGAGCATTTACTCCCAACGATGCGGAAGCACTGCGCAAAACGGTAAAGACCTATCCCCGGTCGGATTTTTATGAAATAGATCGTGTGCTTACATCGCTTGGAACGGGACAGGCACTGATCACGGTGCTTAATGATAAAGGCATTCCCACGGAGGTAGTGGCGACACACCTCATACCACCGCGTGCCGTCATGGGACCACTGGATACGCAAACCTATAATGAGTTGGTCAGTTCGTCGCCCATGTACGGCAAGTACCATGAAGCGGTAGATCGAAGAAGCGCTTCGGAGATATTGGAAGAGAAGTTAAAGGCGCATACCGCCGAAGAAGCCCGTGAGGTGGAAGCCAGGGAAAAAGCAAAAAGCAAGTCGAAACGCAGCGCCCGGCAAACACCGCTGGAGGCTGCGCAGAAGGCGGCAACGACAACACTGGCCAGGGAGGGGACCAAACTACTGGCCAGGCTCGCCAACGGTTTGGTCGCCGCGATGTTCAGGAAAAGGCGTTGAGACGATAGCGGGGAGGATATTTTTATATCAATTGGAATTTAGCTAAGTTTGACCATTTGAAGCACATAAATTCATCACAATAAGTTAAAGCAATGAGTAAACCCACCTTGTTAATTCTCGCAGCCGGTATGGCCAGTCGCTATGGAAGTATGAAACAAATAGACCCGTTCGGGCCTAATGGCGAAACAATTATAGACTATTCCATCTATGACGCCATCCGCGCTGGGTTTGGGAAAGTGAGTTTCATCATCCGGGAAGAATTTGCAGACAAATTCAAGGAGATATTCGAGCCTAAATTAACCGGAAAGATCGAGACGGACTACGTGTACCAAAGTTACGATTTGACGCCGTTTGGTATTGACAGGCAAATCGAGCGTTCGAAACCCTGGGGAACTGCTCATGCGGTACTTTCAGCACGTAATCAAATCAATGAACCGTTTTGTGTTATCAATGCCGATGATTTCTACGGTTATGAGGCATTTGAAAAGATGGCCAAATTCCTATCCCATGAAGTAACGGACAACAAGTTCTCGCTGATGGGCTACCAGATAGACAAGACCCTATCTGATTACGGTTCCGTTTCACGCGGCGTCTGTAAGGTAGATGATGAAGGGAACATGACGGAAATCAACGAGCGGCTGAAGGTTTATTTTAAGGAAGTGGATGGTGAGAAGCGGATTTTCTTTGAGGAAGATGGCGTAGAAACCGAGCTACCGAGAAGCAGTAGGGTGTCGATGAATTTCTGGGGCTTTACGCCGGCCATTTTCAAGGTGAGCGAAGAATTGTTCAAAGCATTTGTGCCCGAAAATGAAAGCAATCCGAAATCGGAGTTTCTGATTCCCAAGGTGGCAGACGAATTAATCAAGCAGGGTAAGGCTACTTTTAAAGTGCTTCCTACGTCCCAAAAATGGTTTGGGGTTACCTATCCTGATGATAAGCCGATTGTGCAGGAAAGTATTGCGAAATTGGTGAGTAACGGAGTTTATCCCGATAAACTGTTTTAAGAAGGAATTAGCCGTTAAGCAAAAACCTCGCAAGGATGACCTTGCGAGGTTTTTTATTTGCCGATGTTATGACTTATTTTTTGTCGTCGTCTTTGACTTCTTCAAATTCGACATCGGTCACGTCGTCGCCGGCGTTGCCGCCCGCCTGCTCTGCGCCACCTTGCTCGTTGGCAGACGCAGCGTCCTGGGAAGCCTTGTACATATCCTCGGAAGCTGCGTTCCAAGCATTCTGCAATTCAGCTTGAGCGGCATCGATGGCATCGAAATCTTTAGCCGCGTGGGCGTCTTTCAGCTTCTTCAGACCATCTTCAATAGGTGCCTTTTTAGCAGCATCTATTTTATCGCCATACTCATTCAGTTGTTTTTCTGTCGAGAAGATAAGAGCATCAGCAGCATTCAGCTTGTCTATTTCTTCTTTGGCTTTCTTGTCTGCCTCGGCATTGGCTTCTGCTTCCTGCTTCATCTTTTGGATTTCATCGTCGGTCAAACCAGAAGACGCCTCGATACGGATTTTCTGCTCCTTGCCGGTGGCTTTGTCCTTCGCCGAAACATGCAGGATACCATTCGCATCGATATCGAACGTTACTTCGACCTGCGGTACGCCGCGCGGTGCTGGTGGAATGCCATCCAAGTGGAAACGTCCGATGGTACGATTCTGTGCCGCCATGGGGCGCTCGCCCTGTAAGATGTGGATTTCCACCGAAGGCTGGTTATCCGATGCTGTAGAGAAAACTTCAGATTTCTTGCTCGGTATAGTGGTATTCGACTCGATAAGCTTGGTCATTACACCACCCATGGTTTCGATACCCAATGATAGTGGTGTTACGTCGAGCAAGAGCACGTCTTTCACTTCACCGGTCAATACACCGCCTTGGATAGCAGCACCGAGTGCAACCACTTCGTCAGGGTTCACCCCTTTCGAAGGCTCCTTGCCGAAGAATTTCTTCACCGCTTCCTGGATAGCTGGTATGCGGGTGGATCCGCCCACGAGAATGATTTCGTCGATATCTGACGGAGAATAACCCGCATTTTTCAATGCCGATTTACACGGATCGATAGTCCTTTTGATCAGGCTATCTGCCAACTGCTCGAACTTGGCACGGCTCAGGGTGCGCACCAAGTGCTTGGGACCGGTTTGGTCTGCCGTAATGTAGGGCAGGTTAATCTCGGTGGATGAAGAGCTAGACAATTCCACTTTGGCTTTCTCCGCTGCCTCTTTCAGGCGTTGCAGCGCCATGGGGTCTTTGCTCAAGTCAAAGCCGTTGTTTTCGTTTTTGAACTCGTCATTCAACCAATCGATGATCACTTGGTCGAAGTCATCGCCACCGAGGTGGGTATCACCATCGGTCGATTTTACTTCAAATACGCCGTCGCCAAGCTCCAGGACGGATACGTCGTGCGTACCACCACCGCAGTCAAATACCGCGATTTTCATGTCCTTGCTGGATTTATCCAATCCGTAAGCAAGGGCTGCCGCTGTCGGCTCGTTAATGATCCGCTTTACAGTTAGCCCCGCAATCTCACCAGCTTCTTTGGTTGCTTGGCGCTGTGCGTCGTTGAAGTAAGCAGGTACCGTAATCACGGCTTCCGATACTTCCTGACCCAGGAAATCCTCTGCGGTTTTCTTCATTTTCTGCAAAACCATTGCAGAAATTTCCTGAGGGGTGTATTTGCGATCATCAATTTCCACGCGGGGCGTATTGTTGTCGCCTTTCACGATGCTGTAAGGTACGCGTTTAGCTTCTTTGGCTGCTTCGTCGTAAGTCGTACCCATAAACCGCTTGATGGAAGAGACGGTTTTTTTCGGGTTGGTGATGGCTTGACGCTTGGCAGGGTCGCCCACCTTGCGCTCACCATTCTCCACGAATGCTACAATCGAAGGCGTGGTACGCTTGCCTTCGTTGTTGGTGATGACTACCGGCTCATTACCCTCCATCACAGCTACGCAAGAGTTGGTAGTTCCTAAGTCGATTCCAATAATTTTTGCCATATCTTTATTTCCTTTTTCTACTTGATAAA